>LSQX01251688.1_pt1 | contig 196000 bp, 191 predicted proteins | sample 654561 | NCBI WGS metagenome assembly LSQX01 (sample SAMN04489861, study PRJNA283612) | anaerobic digester metagenome | isolation source: 4 biogas reactors fed with cattle manure at either 37C or 55C with and... | place: Denmark: Kongens Lyngby | collected 2014 | reverse complement strand
TTTGATTTTGTTACAAAGGTTAATTATAACGCTTATTTCTTATGTGCTAAGTACGCGTCTGCAAAAATGAAGCTTCAGCGTCTTGCAAGCCCTGATTATATGAGCGATATAATCCAAATCAACTCAAAGTCCGGACTTGAAGGCAGCAATAAAAACTACGCATATGCCGGCAGTAAATTCGGAGGTATCGGTCTTACGCAGTCATTTGCGCTTGAGCTTGCGCCGTATGGAATAAAAGTCAACGCCGTATGCCCTGGCAACTTCCTTGACGGGCCACTTTGGAGCGATCCGGAAAACGGGCTTTTCGTACAGTACCTGCGATCCGGAAAGGTACCGGGCGCTAAAAGTATCGACGACGTAAGGCGGTATTACGAATCAAAAGTCCCACTCGGGCGCGGATGCCGTGTCGAGGATGTTATGTGCGCCATTGATTACATCATCAGACAGAAGTACGAAACAGGGCAGGCCGTGCCTGTCACGGGCGGACAGATAATGCTAAACTAACTTTCTCTTTGTTCTTCTTGCATACACATATACACATATAAAAAACCGTTTCACTGCAATATACAGTGAAACGGTTTTTTCTTGCGTATTAAAATGCTACTTTATCCCTCGTACGCATATCCTATTGCAAGCGCTTTTTTATTTCCCTCAATAAGATTTGCGCGGGAAGCCGGGATGCCGGATGTTATGTCAAGGAGGAATTTATCATAATCGAAAATGCCCGTTACTTTAAGGAAATATCCAAGCATGACGACATTGGCAAGCCCTTGCAAGTCATTGTCAGATGCAAGAGCCGACGCGGGGATATAATACGCATTTATATCAGTGCGGGTGCATTTTTTATCTATCATTGAACAGTCTGCAAATAGTGTCCCGCCCGGTTTAATCTTTGGTGTGAACTTATCAAACGACGGTATGTTCATCGATATGAGAATGTCAGGTTCGGGGACAAGCGGCGAGCCTATTTCTGTATCTGATAAGACAACAGAGCAGTTTGCGGCGCCACCGCGCATTTCAGGCCCGTATGAGGGTAGCCACGTCACATATAGTCCCTCGTTCATTCCCATTTTAGCAAGCGCTTTCCCTGCAAAAAGGATGCCCTGTCCGCCAAAACCAGCAATTAGTATGTTGTATGTCATTTCATATCACCCTCCTTTTTGTCAATGTCCTTGTAAACGCCAAGAGGGTAGTAAGGTATCATATTATCACGAAGCCAAGTGAGCGCTTCAACAGGAGAAAGCCCCCAGTTTGTCGGGCATGTCGAGAGAACTTCAACTATTGAAAATCCTTTTTCCTCAATCTGATTGCGGAACGCCTTTAAAATTGCCTTTTTTGCGCGGCGGACGTTTGCCGGGGTGTCAATGGAGACACGCTCGGCGTATGCTACACCGTCAAGGGTAGCGAGCATCTCGCACATGCGTATGGGGTTGCCTTGAATCTTAGGGGAACGCCCATAAGGGGATGTAGTCGTAACCTGACCGGGGAGCGTAGTCGGCGCCATCTGACCGCCGGTCATTCCATATATACAGTTATTTATGAATATTATCGTTATGTTTTCGCCGCGCGTTGCGCTGTGGACAGTTTCCGCAGTTCCGATTGCGGCAAGGTCGCCATCACCTTGATATGTAAACACAATACAATCCGGGCGCGCACGCTTAACGCCCGTTGCGACAGCAGGAGCGCGTCCGTGTGCGGCTTCTATCATATCGCAATTAAAGTAGTTATAAGCGAAAACGGAGCATCCGACAGGCGCTATGCCGATTGCCCGTCCAAGAATCCCAAGCTCATCAATAGCTTCAGCGACAAGACGATGAACGATACCGTGAGTGCAGCCGGGACAGTAGTGCATCAGCGTATCCGTCAGTGCTGAAGGTCTATCAAATACGACTGACATTTTGTCATCTCCCTTCTTTCTTTTTAAAGCTGAGCCGCAATGGCCTCTATTTTTGCTGTGACCTCAGCAGGGCTGGGGAGCACACCGCCTGTGCGGCCGAAAAATTCAACCGGACGGCGGCATTCGCAAGCAAGCTTGACATCATCAACCATCTGACCCATAGAAAGCTCAACGGACAGAAAAGCTTTTGCCGTATTTGCGGCTTCAGCTATAGCCGCTTTCGGGAACGGCCACAGAGTTATCGGACGCAATAGTCCTGCTTTAATGCCCTTTTCGCGGGCGGCTGTTACGGCAGATTTGCATATGCGTGAAGCGATACCAAAGGCAACGCATATGATATCAGCATCATCAGTCATAAATCTCTCGTACTTAACTTCTGTTTCCTCAATCTTCTTATAACGCTCAAAACGTTCGCGTACTGATTTCTCAAGAGCTTCAGGATCAAGCATTAAGGAATTGATTATATTGCGCTTGCGAGTCCCGCCATGTCCTGTGCAAGCCCAGTCTTTTGGCGGTATTTCACGAGGCTTACGCTCGGAAAAATCAACGGGTTCCATCATCTGCCCGATAGCACCGTCAGCAAGAATGATGACGGGTGTGCGGTATATATCAGCAAGGTCAAAAGCTTCGCCGGTCAGCGTGGCCATTTCCTGCACAGTTGAAGGTGCAAGAACGATTAAACGCATGTCGCCGTGCCCATATGCTTTTGTTGCTTGATAATAATCAGCCTGAGACGGTTGAATTCCGCCAAGCCCAGGGCCTCCCCGCTGAACATTGACAATAACGGCGGGAAGATCACAGCCTACAAGATACGATATCCCCTCGCTTTTAAGGCTGATTCCAGGCGAGGACGAAGATGTCATCGCACGTACGCCTGCAGCTGACGCACCAAGCACCATATTTATGGCGGCAATTTCGCTTTCTGCTTGAATCAAAACACCGCCAACCTTTGGTAAACGTTTTGCAAGATATTCAGATATTTCTGTTTGAGGTGTTATCGGGTAACCGAAGTAGTGAAGACAGCCTGCATTTATGGCAGCCTCCGCGATAGCTTCATTTCCCTTCATTAAAACCTTCGGCATTATGTATTTTACCTCCTTTATATCACCACTCGGTATCAAACATCACGTTCAACGCGTATGACGACATGCGGACACATGAGGGCGCACATCGCACACGCGATACATTTTTCTTGCTCTGTTACCTCGGCAGGGTGGTACCCTTGGCTGTTGAGCGTCTTACCGTTGAGCGTAATAATGCCCTTTGGGCAAGCGTTAGCGCAAAGGCCACAGCCCTTACAGCGTTCAGTGTCGATTGTAACTTTATTCATTGGCTCATCTCCTCAAAATAGTTGTTTTGTTTCGTTTTTTATATAAAAGGGGCGGGGGATTGTATTTTTACATAATCCTTTGTCCCATAGTATTGATGTAAAAAGAAGCGGAAGACCTGTGAGCTCCGATATGCGGTCAGCGTATGGTATGGATGCGATAATATCACTGGGTGCTGTTTCGCGTCCTATATTTGAGTTGTTGACAATGCCTGTAAACCTCAGGCGTGAATACTCCTCAATTTCACGCAGGATAAAAACAGCATCCTCAGGTGTGGCTGTCAGCGGGCGGTACATATTGACAACGTAAATCATATCATAGCCACATGCTTTTATATCTTTCTCGTATACGCCAAGGGCAATAGCTCCCTCGTCACCGCCAACGTCAAATATCGCTCGTCCGTCACCGACAAAAACAGAAGCAGTTTCCGGTGGCAGCGACGGTATATCTACATTTGTGTTTGCATATTCGGGAATTATCGGGCGCACGCCTGCAGCGATAAGCTCCTCTTTTGCGTCAGCGGCGCGAAAATATGGGTTTACTGTATCAAAATCGATAAGTGAAACGGAGTCATAGCTGCTCATGTGTAGGGCAAGATTAACTGCGATATTTGTTTTTCCTGCACCATAATGTCCGGCAACAATGATGATTTTGCGCTGTGGTAAGATAGGTTCGTTTTTACTCACCATCGTTTTACATGCTCCGTTTTTATAATTTAAATCATATCATTATAACACGGAATAACCCATTGAGAAAGTGTTTTAAAATAAAAATTAACATAATTATATGAGATTAATGAGGCTTTACAATAACGTTATCGTATGATACAATAATAAAGTTATACATACTTAAAATAACGCACACCAAAAATTGTCACACAATTTACGGAGGGATTTTCCGACCGATATGTTAATAGCACTTGAGGAAGCAAAATACAAACTAAATGGTATGCGCTCGAAAATAGCAGAGCTTGTTTCTGCTCTCTCTATTGATAAACTTCGTTCTGAAGCTGCAGAGCTCGATAAATTAATGGCATCTGAGAACTTTTGGGCTGATCAGGCTGAATCAAGCCGCGTCATAAAACAGTCAAAGCGGATTAAGGAAATAATAGAGGCATATGAATCCCTTGAGCGCCGTCTTGAGGACGCTATAATAATGTGCGAGATGGCGATAGAAGAAAACGATGAGTCAATAGTAGATGAAATAACAAAAGAAGCAAACGAAATTGAAGCTGAAGCCGAACAAATGCGGATTGATACGCTTTTGTCAGGCGAATACGATGAATCAAATGCTATCGTATCATTTCATCCCGGTGCCGGCGGCACAGAAGCACAGGACTGGGCTCTTATGCTATACCGTATGTACACACGCTGGGGTGAGCGCCACAATTATAAAGTTAAGCTCGTTGATTGGCTCGACGGTGAGGAAGCGGGACTTAAGAGCGCCACAATAATTGTCGAAGGTAAGAACGCCTATGGTTATCTTAAGAGTGAACGCGGTGTCCACCGCCTTGTCCGCATATCTCCCTTCGATGCCTCGGGCAGGCGACACACATCCTTCGCTTCAGTTGAGGTCTTGCCCGAGCTTCCCGAAGATAATTCAATCGTAATTAATGAAAATGACCTTGAAATAACAACACATAAATCAAGCGGTGCAGGCGGGCAGCACATCAATAAAACTGAATCGGCTGTACGAATTCTTCATAAGCCCACAGGAATTATAGTTAGCTGCCAAAACGAACGAAGTCAGCTTCAAAACAAAGAGACAGCTCTTAAAATGCTGAAAGCTCGCTTAATGGAGATAAAAGAGCGCGAGCACCTTGAAAAAATCGAGGATATACAAGGTGTAAAGGCAAACATTGAATGGGGTTCACAAATACGTTCGTATGTTTTCATGCCGTATACACTTGTTAAGGACACGCGCACCGGTTATGAAGACGGCAATATACAAGCCGTAATGGACGGCGATATTGATGGGTTCATCAATGCTTTCCTTGTTTGGAAAGCATCAAATGAAAAAGAAAAGGATAAAATTAACAAAAAGTAACAAGAAATGGACGGACTTATTGTCCGTCCATTTCTTCTTGGAATAATATTTCTTCTGTCTGATGATAATAGATATATTATCTAATGACTGGAGAACGCGGCGGCTGATGTAAAAGAGAACACTACCGGCGCGATGCTTTTTGCTGATGAAGAATGTGTCACTGAAGAAAACAATAAAGTTAATCGACAATTCATTCATATATATTGAGGACATATACTCCCAGTGCAGAAGAACACCGGAGTTTATATGGATAAATGATAACATAATCAAACTGACACGAATAAAAAAATCTGTTACAGCAGGGCTAAAGAAGCGGCGCGAATTGCCGTCGGAAGACGGTGAATACCCGCGGCTTCTTTCGCTGTGCAAATCTATTATCGGAGATGGCGACGTCGCTATCACGGAAGATCGCATAAAATCAGTGTTTGGGGATTTTCAAAGCAGCGGCAATTATCTTACAGTAGGCGAGCTCTTTTCTTTGCGAGATATGCTTGCTGCTCGATGCCTCATCGGCATTGGAGATACTTGCCGTGATGTTTCCCTTAGCTTTTCACAAGAGAATAAGATGTCAGCAACGCATATTGTAGATATGCAGAATTCTGCATCCTCTGCTGTTGGCCGTTTGATAAAAACGCTTTATAAGCTTGATTCGATTGACTTTACAAGTATATTTGAAGCCGTGTCAATCACGGAGTCGGAATTTTTGCTTGACCCCGCGGGCGTTTATGTAAACTGCGACGCGGATACAAAGAACATGTACCGGCGCAAGCTTGCTGCAATTGCAAAGCGTTCTCGCGCCGGTGAATATGAAACAGCGAAAAGACTGCGCTCTATTGCCGAGCGTGCAGATGGACGCCAGCGTCACATTGGTTATTATCTAATGAAGTATACGGAGCGCGGCGCGGGCGCGCTCTATTTCGCTGTGACATATGGTTCTGCGCTTGTTTGTTGCCTTGCAATTTTGGCGGCAGCATACGCCGCCAGGAATATAGTGCTCTTTTTTGCCGCACTATTTACTTTTCTGCCGCTTCGAGCCTTTTTTGCACGAATTGTAAGTGACATCTTGTCCCATAAAACAACGCCAGATATACTGCCAAGACTGAGAATAGACAGGGTTCCGGATAACGCGAAGACAATGGTTGTTATCACAATACTGCTCTTCGGAGGGAAGCATGACGAGTTAATATTTGAGAAACTCAGACGATACAGAGAAGTCTTAGGCAGGGAAAACGTCTCCTTTGCGGTTTTAGCTGATCTGCCCGACTCAGATACGAAAACTGCCCTGGGAGATGAAGATATACTGAACGCCGCGATATCACGCATATCTGAGATATCACGCGGGCGGGATGATGTTTATTTGTTCACAAGGCAGCGGACATACAGCAAGAGCGAGGGTAAATTCATTGGAAAAGAGCGTAAGCGAGGTGAGCAGGAGGAGCTAATTGCATATCTCAGAGGCGAGGAAAATACGCTTACCGTCCACGGCGGGCGCAATATCAAGCCAGGTGAATACAGATACATCATCGCTCTTGACGAAGATACCGAAATAACGCGCTCTGACATAGAGCGGATGATCGGAACGGCAATCCATCCGCTAAACGAGCCTGTTATTTCATCAAGGCGTGGTTATCCTGTAGTAACTGACGGTTATGGCGTTATTCAGCCGATGATGACAGCGTCGCTTAAAAATTCGTACAAGTGGAATAAATATCTCAAGTATATGTATGCGTGCGAGGGCAGGGAAGCATACGCATTCGCACAGTTTTCGCTGTATGCTGCGCTTACAGGTGTCGGCGTCTTCTGCGGTAAGGGTTTAATTGACATTAACGCTTATGCTGTCACTGTTTCCGGCGCTTTCCCGCGCGAGCAAATCTTAAGCCACGATATAGCGGAGGGCACGCGCCTTCGCTGCGGATGTTTATCGGACATAACGCTGACGGACGGTGTTCCATCCGGTTTTCTGCAGCACACAGTTCGCGCCGACAGATGGCTTCGCGGGGACGTTCAAGCTTTGGTTTTATGCCGCCGACGCATACGCAGCGCTGATGGCTCTGTCTATAAAAACCCGCTCGGGGCAGCGGAAAAACAGCGCCTTCGTGAGCCCGTAATAGCAGCGGTCACACCTATTTTCCGAACCATAGCTCTCATTTTATCACTGATGTCAGGCGGTTTCGGCTGTCTTTTAGCTCTTGTAGCTTCCGCCGACATCATTTATGGATTTATATATGGCATTATAGCCGGTATCGGTGTGCCGCGGCGCGTTTACCGCTGCGGGCTCCCCGATTATTACTCGCTTTTATATTTCAATCTATATTACAGCTTTGCGTCGCTTGCGCATGCCGCAACATCGGCCGCATCAGCATGGTACCGCGCTATAATACGCATGAAAATCACCGGACGTGGCTTACTTGAGTGGAAAACAGCAGTTGCTGCCGAAGGGCTTTTCCGCGGGGGCGCAGGTGAATATTATGCACGCACGTCTTTATCGCTTGTGCTTACAGCAGTTGCACTTCTTTGCACCATCGCCGGTGGGGCAGGAGCGCCGATTCTCTTTGTTCTTGCGGTTTTATGGGGGTCGTTTCCATATGTTATGTACCGCATGTGCACAAATAAAAAAGAGGCGAACCAAGTAGAACAGCCGGATGATGAATCAACAGCACAAAAGCGTCTTCTGCGGCGTTTTGCCGCCGATATATGGAATTTCTTTGAGGATAATGTCGGGCCGCATACCGGATGGCTGCCGCCTGATAATATTGCAACGATACCCGGTGACAGAATAGCAATGCGCACATCCCCTACAAACATCGGTATGTACCTTTTAGCGCTTTTGTCAGCGCGTGATTTTGGTTTTATTGGCGACACATTGTTTTTCAACCGTCTCGACTTGACAATTTCGGCAATAGAGAATCTCCCTAAATGGCACGGAAACCTATACAACTGGTATAATCTTGAGGACATGAGCGTCATGTTCCCGTCGTATGTCTCATCGGTTGACAGCGGAAACTTTTTAACTTCTCTTGTCGCGCTGAAAAATGGGCTTATCGAGTATGGTGAATATTACAAACCGCTTGTAGAGCGAATTGAGGTCATCATAAAAGAGACAAACATTGCCGCTTTATATGATAAAAAGCGCGGGCTCTTCCATATCGGCTATAACGGCGCCGCCGACAGATTTGATGACAACGCTTACGACCTCTACGCAAGCGAAATGCTGACAACAGAGTTCTATGCCACAGCATCCGGCGCCGTTCCAGCGGAGCATTTCCGCACTATGGGACGCTTCGTATTTGATATTGATGGCAGGATATCTCTTTTATCGTGGAGCGGAAGCACTTTTGAATATTTTATGCCGTCTTTATTCCTGCCGACAGGTGGTTGTGATTTGCGCTCCGAAGCGCTTGCTTTAGCTTATGAATGCCAAAAAGCTGAAACTGCTGAGTTTCCCGGCGGCGCCAAAATATACGGTAAAAGTGAAAGCGCTTTTTTTGACTTTGACAGTGAGATGAATTATGGCTACAAAGCGCACGGATGCGCACCGCTTGGTTTATCGCAATCCCTTGCAGGGGAATATGTATTCGCACCGTATTCGCTTTTTATCATGCTTGGCTGTGATACAAAAGCCATTTGCCGTACGCTTGCATCGCTCGCTAAAACCGATCTTTATGGAAAATACGGCTTTTATGAAGCTGTTGACTTCACGCCAAAGCGGACAGGCGGAGGACATGCCATCGTGCGCTCGTATATGTCGCATCATATGGGCATGTCGATTGTCGCATGCGCCAACGCGTGTATGAATAATATCAATGTAAGGCGTTTTATGAGCGAGCCTTGCTGTGCTGTTGGCGCTGAGCTTCTTTATGAGCGTATCCCGATTGGTATGAAGCGTACGACGCGCGTCGTCTACGTGTCAGGTGCAGAGGAAACAATATCAGCTTTGATGCAGAAGCCAGGCGTCGATGTAAGTGCCGACACGGCGGTGCTTTCAAACGGAAGGACGAAGGTTATTGCGACGTCAGATGGCACCGTCGTCATATACGACGGTGAAAAGCTGATTAGTGGCTCACCTTCGGTTTTGCTGCCTGACGATTGCGTCAGAATCCTTTTGCATGCGGATGACGAAGTTTATGATTGCTTACGCGGCATCTCAACAAACGGCGGAATATCTAAGCGTTCTTTTTCATTTGATGGTTCGCAGGCGGCATATGAAATGGAGCTGATGCACCGCAGCGGCATAATGAAAACGATAGTAAAAATAACAGTCGCTCACGACAAACCGGTCGCGACGTTTTCTCTTGACATCTCGGGTAATATAAACGAAGCTTCAGCCGCATTTTATTTTCAGCCGATACTCAACCGTGAGCGGACGTATTTATTAGCACCGCCTTACTCTGATTTGTTTGTAAAGTCGGATTTTGACCCGGGCACAAAAACCGCTGTTTATCGTAGATTTTCGCATAAACGATCAGAATTATGCGCCGTTGCCATCCGCGCGGCAGCATCAGACGGTTCATCCATAAAGTCAAGTGAGTTTTTTGATCATAAGGATGATATACTGACGCCTGTTTATGGAAATACGGCTATTTCACATATATTCAACATTCCGGCTGTTTTCCACGGCGGGGCTTGTGTCCATCCGGCATGCGCAGTCAGGGTAAAACTAATAAAAGAGAGTGAGTTAAATAAAAGCAGTGCCGTTTTCGTTGTTGCGTCAGCCGTAAGCGCTGATGATGCACATGAGTTTTGCTCTGGTTACGATGCGGACGCAATAAATCGCGCAACAGATGGGGCTGTGCTTTTTTACAAAAACCGTGCGGCGCTCGCGGGAGCTGATGAAAGCGCCGTGCGCACTGCCATGCGCACGGCAAATGCGATAATTAACCCTCGGCGCACAATTATACCGTCAGTCGGCGATTTCTACACTGAGCAGATGTTTACACGTGATCTGTTATGGTGCCACGGTATATCGGGCGATTTGCCGATTGTATGCGTTGAAATGCCGGACACAGCATTAGGCGGCGTACCTTTATCGGCTATGCGTGAGCTTTTATATGCAAAGCGATTCCTTGCCGTATCTGGTGTACGTTATGACCTTGTTATAGTAGCGCCCGGTGGCAGTGTATACGATTCGCCCGCATGCGTAAAACTTTTCGAGATTTTTGAAGAAGCAGGGCTTATGTCAATGCACGGGCGGCCGAACGGCGTTCACATCATAAATGGCGCAGATTTGTCTGATGCGGAGCGGCGTGTCATCTACGCCATGTCAAGGCAAACGCCGTTCGCACCGCGCACCGACGGCGCGTCTGACACTGAGTCGCCTATAAGCGATCGTGAAATTATAAAATCAGTATCTAACACTGGCGGAGTTGACCTCTCGGACATTATTATAGATACTCGTGGCGGCGGTTTTACCCGGGGTGGGTTTGCTATTGATAAATCATCCGAACCCGAGCTTCCTCCGTGGCAGTTTGCATTTGCAAATGCTGTCATGGGTACGCTTCTGACACAGTACAGCGCCGGTTATACTTGGTATGTCAATGCCGCCGAATCAAAAATAACACAGCGTCACACAGATTATGTCAAAACCCTTGCGGGTGAACGCTTAATTCTTCGCGCAGGCGGATCTTTATATGATTTGTGTGCGTGCGCAGCCCGAGTTGATTACAATTTTGGATATGCCGTTTACAAAGGCGAAATAAACTCTTTATCGTATGAAGTAAGAATAGGTCTCGATGAAAAACTACCCGTTAAACTTATAAGCGTAAATGCAGAGGGTGGCAGCTTTAATAATGTCGAGGTTATATACACAGCAGCGCCGGACAGCAGCTCTCTTTACTCAGCGTACGCGTCACAAAGAGAAGTGCTGTTTAAACCAGTGTTCGGCGGCACCGGCGTAATATCGTCTCTGCGGGCTGTGAGCGGCAGGGTATTATATGGCTTTGACGTTACAAGGGGATATGTTTGGGCTTCTGTTTCGGCAGATATGTCGGCAAACGGAACTCTTGACTGCGCTTTTATGCTTGTGTCAGCGCCGGCTGCGTCAGCTGAGATGTGCTTTTCGCATATTAACAGTAAATACCGCAACACAAACGACGTTATAGCAGGTCTTAATGCCGCCGCAGCTCATATAGAGGAGCTTTATTTCAGCGCGTCTGTTGACATTCCAAAAGATCGCAGACTCAGTCATCTTATGAACAGATGGCTACCATATCAGACATCAGTCATACGAATGACGGCACGTACCGGGTTTAGTCAGGGCGGCGGGGCATACGGCTATCGTGATCAACTTCAGGACTCTCTGTCCGCTCTTTACTACAATCCAAAGCTGGCGCGCAGGCATATAATGCGCTCATGCGCTCACCAGTATAAAGACGGTCTCGTACAGCACTGGTGGCATCCGCTGCCCGGACGCGGTAAGACTTCTTCTGACCCCGGCGTGCGAACACGTTGCTCAGACGATTATATCTGGCTTGTCTATGTAGCATCGCATTATGTTATGGCGACAGGCGACACATCACTTTTTGATGTCAAAGTGCCGTTTATCGAATCACCCCCGCTTAAGGCTGGTGAATATGATAGATACGAAGTTCCCACTGTATCGAAAAGCAAAGCAAGCGTCTTTACACACTGCATGACAGCCATTGAGGCATCGATCGCTCGTGGTGAGCATGGGCTTCCGCTTATAGGCTCAGGTGACTGGAACGACGGAATGAATCGCGTTGGAGTCGGCGGTACTGGCGAAAGCGTATGGCTTGCTTTTTTCCTCGCTGTGACTTTGCGGGAATTTGCAAATGCAACAGACCTATGGGGCAAGGCTGATAAAGAGCTTCTTTGTGCGCTGAGAGACGAAGCCGACCGACTCGTCGCCGCAGCCGAGAGCGCATGGTGTACTGACAGATACGCGCGCGCTTACACCGACGACGGCAATGTTATCGGGTGCGAAGGATCGCCAGGCTGCGAGATTGACACGCTGCCGCAATCATTTGCCGTATTTGCAAAAGCAGATGATGACCGGACAGAACAAGCACTCAACACTGCTTACAACACATTGTTTGATAAAGACGCAGGTGTATACCGCTTATTCTTACCGTCGTTTAATGAGTCAAGCCCGGACTATGGATATATTACCGAATATCCTGAAGGCATACGCGAAAACGGAGGGCAGTATACGCATGCTGCTATATGGGCGGCGGCAGCACACATGATGAGGGGCGATTACGAACGAGGACTCTCAATTCTGCGGGCGATAAACCCTGCCATTATATGCGCTGAGGGCGAGCGTGGGCGCATTTACGGCAACGAGCCATACATCTTTACAGCAGATGTGTATTATGCGCCTGGCGCTATAGGACGTGGCGGCTGGAGCAGTTATACAGGCTCGGCAGGATGGTATTATACTGTTGTCATGGAAAATCTTCTTGGCATTTCACTTTCTCTTGGCAATGTTGTCGTGTCGCCACCGCCGCCGGATGTCATCGGTGACTATCTCGTGTCTTTGCCGACGAGAGCGGGACGCGTTGATATAGCAGTTCGCTATGAAGGCACAACACAAGCGACGAACGCGCCAGCCAGAAGCGGCAGAAACTATACTATACGCCCGGGAGAATCGGTAACTCTTATCCCCGAAGAGGCCGCAGGCGGCTGGACGATAATAAATGTAAAAAATTAAATATTACAAAGTATATTCCTCCGAGTATTGCAAAAAGCGCCGGTTTCGTGTAAAATATTAAAGAAAGCTATGCGAAAATCGGCGCTTTTTCATGCATTTAGCGCTATTATTACGGAGGCACAGATGCCGGGGATCCTCTTAAATATCAATTATTTATCATTTCCCGGACTTGGGATAGACACATTTGCTGTGAACGAAGTAGCCTTCAATTTATTTGGCCGTGAAGTGCGGTGGTACGGAATAATATTAACGATTGGTATAATAGCTACCTGTGCCTTTATATATTTCAATGCAAAGAAAGCCGGTTTTTTAATCGATGATATATTAGATTATTTCATTTTCTGCATTGTTTTCGGCATAGCCGGCGCACGTCTTTACTACATCCTCTTTAATTTGGATAATTTTATTGTCAAAGACGGTTCGTTTTGGCAAAACGTCAGAGATACCCTTATAAAAATGGCCGGTATATGGAATGGCGGCATTGCAATATACGGCGCTCTCATCGCCATTGTCATAACTGCTTATATAATATCGCGTAAAAAGCGCCTCCCGTTTCTTAAAATAATCGACATAGGCGGGCCGGCTGCCATGATCGGTCAGGCGATCGGCCGCTGGGGCAACTTTGTGAATGCAGAAGCCCACGGCACTGAAACAGACATATTCTGCCGCATGGGAATTGCATATACCGAGGGCGGGGTAGTCAATTATTATCACCCGACTTTCCTTTACGAATCACTCTGGAATATCATCGGGTTTACCTTGATAATGATCTTTTTCCGCCGCAGAAAATACGACGGGCAGTCGTTTCTTTGGTATATGACATGGTATGGTTTCGGGCGTATGTTTATAGAAGCGCTGCGAACCGACAGCCTTTATATAGGTGATACGACGCTGCGGATTTCACAAGTTATTGGTTTTGCTTGCTTTGTCGCAGGAATTATTCTGCTTTTAAGAAACAGGCAAATATATAAAGGAAAGCCTTATCTTTCTGAAGGCGGCGGGAACCCTGAATATGCTCAAATGCTCACTGACCGCCGCGAAGCATATGAAAAAGCGCTTTCTCTTGCCAAAGAAAAACGCATTCGTAAAAAAGAAAAAAAGCAAGACAAAAATACTGATACTCAAAACACAGAAAACATAGAAAACAAAGATACAGAGAATACAGGGAGCATCGAGTAAACTAAATTCAAGTAAATAAGCAAAAATAAATAGCATAAACTAGCGGAGGATTTTTATTAATAATGACACTTGTTGTACTTGCTGCCGGTATGGGCTCACGCTACGGCGGAATGAAACAAATCGACCCCATAACGGACAAAGGAAATTTCATTATTGACTTCTCTGTTTACGATGCCATACAAGCGGGATTCGACCGCGTTGTATTCATCATAAAGCCGGAGCACGAAAAAGACTTTGAAGAAACAATAGGTGCAAGACTTAGAGGAAAAATCAAAGTCGAGTATGCCTATCAGACGCTTGAAAACGTGCCTGAAGGCGTTGAAATACCGGCGGGCCGCGTAAAGCCTTGGGGAACAGCACATGCGCTTTTATGTGCAGAGGACGTCATAGGTGATGATCCGTTTGCAGTTATAAACGCAGACGATTTTTACGGGCGCGAAATGTATTTTGCCATTGCCGATTTTCTGCGTACTAAAATAACGGACGGTATGCCTGCACGTTTCTGCATGGTCGGTTATATTCTCAAAAACACGCTTTCTCCGAACGGCACCGTTACGCGCGGCATCTGCAAAACAGACGAGGATGGAAAGCTCATCTCACTTGTAGAAACATTTAAAATTCAGCCGAACCCCTCTATACCGGAAGGCGCGGAATCGTTTGAAGACGGCGAGTGGCGTCCGCTTTCCGAGAACTCGCTTGTCTCTATGAACTGCTGGGGGCTTACAAAGCAGATTTTCCCGGTTCTCCGTGAATGCGTTATAGAAGTTTTAACGGATCCTGCACGCGATCCGCTTAAATGCGAAGTTTATCTGCCAATATCCATATCTAAAATGATAAATGACGGCAGCTGCACAGTTGATGTGCTTAAAACAAACGCCCGCTGGTACGGCGTAACAAGCCGTGAAGATAAGCCTATCGTAACCGAGGGTATAGGACAGCTTATTGATGACGGTGTATACCCGGAGGATCTTTGGGCATAAGCATATAGAAGAGAATACATCATAATTGACATAAAATAGCACCATAAAAATAAAACAACGCTCTATATTATGCGGTGTTGTTTTATGTCTGCCGCAGTGGCGGCTGGAAGGAGCATATTAGTATGTCGGTACTTGTTTCGGGTGGTACTGGTTTTATAGGTTCGCATACCGTCGTTGAGCTAATAGAGGCAGGTTACGATGTTGTTGTTTTTGATAATTTCTACAACAGCAAACTATGCGTGCTTGACAGGATTAAGCAAATAACAGGGAAGAGCGTTAAATTTTACGAAGCTGACATGCGCGACGCATCAGCGCTGAGAAAAATCTTCTCTGAGAATAAAATCGACTCTGTTATACACTTTGCCGGACTAAAAGCTGTCGGTGAATCGGTTGATAAGCCGCTTGCTTATTATAAAAATAACATCGGTGGCACGGTTGTGTTATGTGAGGAGATGGCTGCGGCCGGAGTTAAGTGCATGGTTTTCTCATCGTCGGCAACTGTTTACGGCGATCCTGAAACAGTGCCAATGAGAGAAGACTTCCCGACCTCAGCTACAAACCCATACGGGGAGACAAAGCTCGTTATTGAGCGTATCCTTGCTGATGTTTGCGTATCCGACCCTGAGTGGAGCGTTTCATGTCTGCGCTACTTTAATCCTATCGGCGCTCATAAGAGCGGGCTTTTAGGCGAAGATCCGATGGGCATACCGAACAATATAATGCCGCGCATACAGAAAGTTGCGGCCGGTGAGTGGGATGCTATCACCGTTTTCGGGGACGACTATGACACACCAGACGGTACTGGCGTGCGCGATTATATCCATGTTACTGATCTTGCGCAAGCTCATATAGCAGCGCTGAAGCGTGTTTACACCGTGAAGGGATGGGAATGCTTTAACATTGGCCGTGGGCACGGATATTCCGTTCTTGAATTAATAGAGGCATACTCACGCGCATCAGGAAAGGAGATACCAAAGGTAATAATGCCGCGGCGCCCGGGCGATATTGCCATCTCTTACGCTGACCCGACGAAGGCAAAGGAAGTGCTCGGCTGGGAAGCAAAGCTGACGCTTGACGATATGTGCCGCGATGCATATAACTTCCTCGTCAAAAATCCGCGCGGATATGAGGATTAAATAATTTGGACATAAAAAAACTGAAATCGGGGATACATTCCCTGATTTCACATTATGTGATATTTAATATAATCCCGAAAGGATGAAGGTTTATGTCAATTAAAATATCGCCGTTTGGAATAATAAAAGCGGGTGTTGAGGTAACTCAGTATATACTTAAAAATAAAGCAGGTGTTACACTGTCTGTAATTGACCTTGGCGGTACCGTCACAGGTCTTTGTGTGCCCGATAAGAATGGTGTTTTCGCTGATGTCGTCTGCGGCTACGATGATCCTGAACTTTACATGACTTGCTCCGGCTATCAGGGAGCACTCATCGGGCGCTATGGCAACCGCATTGGCGGAGCTAAGTTCACGCTCGACGGAAAAGAGTACAAGCTGTACAGTAACGACGGTCCTAATCATCTCCATGGCGGCAAGGTTGGTTTTGACCGCAAAATGTGGGGTGTAACTGTTATTGACGACGGTGACGAACCTGAAATTGAGCTTTCTTACCTCTCACCGGACGGGGAAGAAGGCTATGACGGCAATCTTGACGTTAAAGTAAGATATAAATTAACTGCTGACAACGCATTTTCAATAAATTATAAAGCTACAACTGACAAAAAAACCGTACTTAACCTCACGAATCATGCATACTTCAACCTCGCCGGCTGCGGGTGCGGTTTAATACTTGATCATGAGCTTCAAATTTTTGCTGATGCAATCAACGAAGTTAATTCTCAGCTTATCCCCACCGGTAAGTTTATCCCTGTAGATGGAACTCCGTTTGATTTCCGCCAGCCTAAACCTATTGGCCGCGATATCTTCGCAGATAATGAGCAGCTTCGATACGGGAATGGCTACGACCATAATTTCATCCTCAATGCCGACGGTTCCATCAAACTTTCTGCTATTGCGCGCGATCCGAAATCAGGTCGTGTAATGAAAGTTTACACGAATCAGCCGTGCGTACAGTTTTATGCGGGCTGTGCAATTAATGAGAACGAACCTCCATTCAAAGGTGGCGCTCCGAAACGTAAATACTGCGCTTTTTGCCTTGAAACGCAGCACATGCCGGACAGCCCGAACCATCCTGAATTTACAGACACAACACTTTCACCGGGCGAGGTATATAACTATACCACAATCTACGCATTTTCCGCGGTGTAAAGGTGTATTAGCGCGTGGGAGGCGTTTCTCATAAACCCGTCCCATGCTATATTTATTTCTATTATAACCAATTAAGATGATTAATGGCAGGTCGTTTCATGAATAAAACAAAAGCAAAAGCTAAAATAAGGGAATGGGTGCCAACGCCTGCTCTTATCATATACGCACTGTCCGTTTTGTGTGCTGCGTCACATATCATCGGAATAATGTCGCCGAGTTATGCTGATTTCTTTAATTTCCGCATATCTCCCATATTCCGCGGAGTGCTTGGCTATCTCACTTGCTGGTTTCCATTTTCATTTGCCGAAACATTTCTGCTTTTCATGCCGGTAGCGCTCGTTGCTGTAATTGCTTTTGTAGTCCCGCGCGCTTCTGTCAGCAAACGTGCATCTGTGAGATATATAATATCACTTTTCAGTATAATAGCTCTCCTTTATTCTGTGTTCGTCCTTACATTTGCCTACGGCTACAGAGGGACATCACTTGCTGATAAGCTGGGGATAGAAGAACGTAGCATTACGGTTGATGAACTGTATGAAGCTGCCGAAATTTTAACTGAAAAGGTCAACGGAATTACGGAGCAAATAACATTTAAAAGCAATTCTTCCTCGATAATGCCTTATTCATATAGGGAAATGAGCAAAAAGCTGACTGACGCTTATAATTCGCTTGCTGATAAATACGACTTTATACCAAAGTTTCATGTTGGCGTCAAACAAATAATGCTCAGCGAACCGATGACATACACGCACGTATCCGGCGTTTACACGTTTTTCACGAGTGAAGCAAATATTAACACTAACTTTCCGGACTATACAATTCCATATACAGCAGCACATGAGCTATCTCATCAGCGTGGGATAGCGCGAGAAGACGAAGCAAATTTTATGGCGTTTCTTGTCTGTATAGAAAGTGACGACCCCTATATTCGTTATAGCGGCTACCAATCTCTTCTTGAGTATCTTATGTCTGATATGTACAAAGCCGATAAATCACTGTACTCACAGTGGCTGGTGACCCTTAATGCAGAGGTAAGGGGTGAGATGGCAGCCTATAACGAATTCTTTAAAAAATATGAAAAAAACGTTGCCGCGAAAGTTTCAAGTAAAGTAAACGATGTTTATTTAAAAAGTCAGGGAACCCAAGGCTCCGTGAGCTATGGGCTGGTGACGAATCTTGCAGTTATATACTTGCTCGACGTGTATAACTCACAACAAGCTAATAGTTGATAAATAACATAATTGATTATTCTTTCATTATATCCAGCTTCAAATAATCCGGAGGTGGTTTTCAATGAACGGTGTGAAAAACAATAGACACAATATTATAATTAGCGCATCAGTTGCGTTAATTATACTTGTTACGACTATTTTTTCCGCACTTCACACTGATGCCGCAACAGAAACTCTGCGTTTGTTTTTAAATGATGAAAACTGGTATAATGAGTACAGATACCCCTTGAAAGAAGTAGACGGCGTAATGTACGTTCCGTCAAATGTATTTAATGAGTTTGATGGAATAAGCGTCGTTACAGACATTACAGCGCCGGATAACTTTGTTATTTCAAACTCGAACAACGGAAAATACGTTTCATTTAACACGAGAAAAAATATCGCCCAGGATGAACAAGGGCATGTCTATGAAATTGTCACATGGGTACTGTATGGTCTTGTCGTATCAGTACCGATGAAAACGGTATGCTCAATGATTGGGCTGAAAATCGAGGAATATAAAAACAATGAAACAGGGAAAATATACTACCGCATTTGCGATGAGAACGAAACATTGTCGTTTGTAAAATTACTCGAAATCTATAATCCGAAGGCACTTAATCCAGAGGATATCACTACGGAAACGACAACAACACCGCAAACTACGAAGCCGACAGAAACTACAAAAAATACAGATACAACAAAACCTAAGGTGAGCGACACGACAAAAGAAGTCGATACGAAAAAGCCGGTGGATAAACCTGATCCCATCTACGTTTATCTATCGTTTGACGCGTCACCAAATGAATACACCGAAAAAATCCTTGATCTGCTTTATCGTTATAACTGTGCAGCAACATTTTTCTTAACATCAGAAGGAATAAAATCGCATCCAAAACAAGTCCTGCGCATGATTTCGGAGGGTCATGCCTTAGGCGTTTCAACCAAAGACGGCAGTTATAACGACATATCAACACTACGCGATCTTATCGCTTCATTTGATTCTGTAAACAACACTTTATGCCGTCTTTCAAAAATGAAAACTCACATTGCACGCGCACCTGGCGGCTGTGCAAGTGATTATTTATTTATATCGTCAGCTGACGCTAGTACTGTTGCCACAAAAGGGTATATACTGTGGGATTGGAACATAGAAGCTTACGACGGCGTAGATAGCAAATACTCAGCAAAAACAGCATATAAAAAAATAATCAAAGAACTGGAAGAGATTATTAGCAACAATAAAAACAGTAGTGATAACCACAGCAATATACCAGTTATCAGATTCTCATGTACTGATACAACAGCAGATATCTTAGAGCTTCTGCTTGAATACATATATAGCTCAAAAGCATTTGTCACCAAAGTCATATCGATATATGAAAAAGAAATAAATAGTGCAAGCTGAAGGGTGGTGTAGCCTGCATGGAAAGAGCTAAAAAAAGAATTTTAGTTGTAGAAGACGAAAAAAATATAGCAGAACTCCTTGCTTATAATATAAGAAAAGCCGGCTATGCTTGTGACGTTGCATACGATGGAAGAGATGGTCTGAACCGCGCTCTATCCGAAGATTATGACATTATATTACTTGATATAATGCTGCCTTTTATAAACGGGTTTGATGTTTGCAGAACAATTAGAACAAAAAGCAATGTGCCTATTATATTCGTCACAGCCCGAGAAGAGGAAAAAGATAAAATTCTCGGGCTTGAAACTGGCGCTGATGACTATGTTACAAAGCCTTTCTCCGTACGAGAGCTTCTGTCACGTATCAAAGCAAATATAAGACGCAGTTCAGGTGAGCTGATATCCCCTAAAAAGAATAGCAATAACAGTAAAAACGAAAAAAGTGAGAGCACAACGATTATTGCAGGTGACCTAAACATAGATTGTGAGCATTACAGCGTGACAAAAGCAGGTGTTCCGCTTGAACTTTCTAAAAAAGAATACGACCTGCTCGTTTTTTTTACATCAAACATCGGCCGTGTATACTCAAGAGAAGACCTTCTTGCAAAAGTTTGGGGATATGACGGTTATTATGGTGACATTAGAACAGTTGATGTTACAATATCACGGTTACGTGACAAGATTGAAGATGACCCTGCGAAACCTATATACATATTAACAAAACGCGGGGTAGGGTATTACTTCCAAGCCTGATACCCGCTTACCGGAGATTCTGAAATATGTTCCGAAGTTTATACTTCAAAATTGTGATGATTCTTGTCGTCATGATATTTTCCGTGATGTGCGTCGTCGGAGCTATACTCATCGGCAGTGTCGTTGATTTCTATAAGAAAGACTTTGCCGTTCAAATGAGGGAAAACCTTTCCCCCGGAACACAGCTACGAGACGAGCTTACATCAGCGATGACATCGGACAATTTTTATGACGCTCAAAAAAAAATCCTTGCCTCATACGGAAGCAGCCTTGGTATTGATGAATATCGAGATTACTACATTCTCGATACTGAGGGCGTGCTTCTTGCCGGCTCGAACCCGGAGCTTGGATCGTCGCTTGCCAAAACAACTAATATGCTGCTCGCGATGAATGGCAAAGACGGGTATGATATCACGGAAGGCAGCGATTACTGCGACGCGGCTATTTACCTTGAAAATAACGGCTATAAGTGCGTTATCTATATTATAGATACACAAGATGAGGCACGCGAGCTTACGTGGATATTATTTTCAATAATCATACAGTCACTTTTCATTGGGCTTCTCATTGCTATCATACTTTCATTCTTTCTTGCGAAAGCTATTTCCTCGCCAATACAAAGCCTTACGAGAGGAACACAGCTTGTCGCTGAGGGCGATTTCACGCATAATATAGAAATGCACTCTCGCGATGAAATAGGAATCCTGACAGATAATTTTAATCACATGAAAACCGTGCTCAAAAATACTCTTGACGAAGTATCCGGAGAACGTCAAAAGCTTGAGACGGTACTTTCTTATTTGACCGACCCTGTCATTACTTTTTCAAATGATGGCTTAATACTACATATAAACGAATCTGGCATACGCCTTCTTGGTGATGAATACAACGACAGCTTTAATATATACAGATTTTTCGAGTTATTTGATGTGCCGTATGAAGGAGACGAGCTTGATATCGAAAACTTTCGTCCACCAGCAGTACGGACAGCAGATGGCGGCGTTTTAATACGCGCTATAATTTATAAAGATCGCGTGTTTGATGTCAGCTTCGGCATGATACGCTATAACGATAAGTCGGAAATTAAGCGCGGTTTTATAACCGTCATACACGACATAACGGAATCATACGAGCTTGACAAAGCGCGCCGTGAGTTTGTCGCGAATGTTTCTCACGAGCTTCGCACACCCCTGACATCAATAAAAGGAGCATGCGAAACTATTCTTGAAGATGAGGACATGCCTGATAATGTCCGACGCCACTTTCTTGGTATGGTCGTTTCCGAAAGCGACCGCATGACACGCATTGTAACCGATCTTTTAGTGCTTTCCCGCCTCGAATACAACCGCACAAAATGGCGTATTGAATCATTTGACATCAAAGAAGCTATCCGTCATCTTTGCGAGCTTATGCGGGTGGATGCAAAATCTCATAAACATACGCTGCGTTTTTCAGCATCGAAATATATTCCGATGATAACGGGAGATAGAGAAAGAATTGAGCAGGTACTAATAAATGTTCTCTCAAACTCAATAAAATACACACCCGATGGCGGTGAAATCAATGTCATTGCTTCATACCAAAAAAGCAGTGATCACATAACTATAAAAGTAACTGACAATGGCATAGGCATACCTAATGAAGACACAACACATATATTTGATCGTTTTTACCGCGTTGAAAAATCGAGAACATCTGAAACGGGTGGCACCGGTCTTGGACTTGCTATCGCAAGGGAGATCGTTATAGCACATGGCGGTGATATATCAATTGACAGTAAATATGGCTCCGGTACGACAGTAATGATAAAACTGCCGCTTATAACAAAGCTGACGTCAAGCCAAAATATATCGAAGGTAGAAGGAGGTGCCGTCGTATAAAAAAGACATTCGACTTTTCATTTTCGTCGAAAAAAAGTACTCTTCGACGTACGGCATTAATACTCCAATATATTGCCTTCATCCTGCTTCTAACATCAGCATTTTTTATGACGATAGCATATGTATGCCTTACATTAAGCACAATAAACCCCGCGTCAGATAGTGGGTTGTCAAAGCGTTTACGTGAAATAACTGGCGATATGACATACCGCTTTACAAAAGCGTCTGATTTGTCATGCATTCCATACTGCATTCTCGTGAAAGGTGAAGGGAAAACAGCGGCGCTTTTGATGAATGCGTCTTTAATGAAGGAGTATTACTCAGGACTGTCAGAATATATATACGAAGGCGTGAGCTCTGCTGATGGTGTTTTGTTGACAGGAGAAGCTGCTGATATGGCAATTTCAGACGCGATGTCAAAACCGGCGTTCATTTATATAGAGTACCATTTCCCGCTTCCGCTTTCGGTGATTACTTTTTATAATGGTGGATATAAAATTGACACATCAAAAAGTGAAGTAAATACCTTTTACTGCGACAGGTTATTTCTTACGCCGACAGGAAATTATGACAGCGAAAGTGAGGGCAACGGTAGCAATGAAAGCGAATACAGCAGCTACAGTTATAGCTATGTTATGACGGCAATATCCGATGAGGGAAGCGTATATGTATCAAACATAAGTGATGAAGATAACTATTCACCTTCTAACACAAACATAATTTCGTTTATTTTATCGTGCCTTGAGGACAATGATTTTGTCTCGGTGGATTTTGCTGCCGATGTATTATGTGATGGCAATAATACTTTTGGAAAAACTGCTTTCTTTACTAATGACATATTGTCAGCGACGGATGTTTCATTTTTTCTTAATCAAAACAGCGAAATAAGTGATAAAGACAGCACGAATGATACCGTCTCTGATTCCGCACCAAACGATAGCTCATCTGATGATGAGATGCGGGATACAGAGAGCACTTATAACAGTCAAAGCGAAAGCGACAATGAAAATGAAAACAACATAAGAAATGAGATACTGCGCCTTTTTGGATATAATCCGTATAAAACGAGCAGTTATTCTGAAGCTGGTGGTATAGACGTTTATGTTGAGAAGTACGGGCTTCTTAAATTTTCATCGAAGGCCCTTGTTTTTGAGGCGTCGCCTGATTCCGGCCTGCCGTGTGGGGATTACATATATGCAAATGATGCTGATTCTTTCGATATTTACGACATAATCGTCTTGGCAGATGGATTTATCGGAAAGCTTAGGGAAATTGACAGCGAAACATTCGGTAAAGATGCGTATCTTTCGCTTTCATCCGTTGCGTATGAGGATGGAGAGGTCATTTTGACATATAACTATATGTTTAATAACGTCAGAATTGAAACCGGCGAAGATTATGCGGTTGAAATTCGCGTAAGAATAAGTGACGGCTACATCGTTTACTTCATATTTCACTCATTATCATGTAAAAACAACATCACGCGCAGCGAGATAGCAAAAAGTTCGATTATAGCACCATCGTACTGTGGTGATATCAATGCTCCTCGTGGCGGCTACTACCTACACCTTGCATACGATGTTCACAAAAGCGCTGCGGTATGGCAGGTTTATACACGTAACACTGGAGGCTCCTCATGAATATAAACCGCATATTGAGTGTTTTACTCTTACTGCTTATCGTTGTTAATATTTACCTCGGTGTGAGCATATACTCACTTTACCGTTCGCAAAATTATATTGATGAAAAATTGCTAACTACTGCCGTCGAAAAACTAACTGCAAACGGGATAATGCTGCAGGATGGAGCCATTCCGCTACGCAAGCAGAAAGGCTACATATATGTAGGGGAGCTGGATAATTACAATTATGAAATTGTTGCAAAAGAGTTGTCAGGATCTAACTCCGTGGAAAATTTTATTGTTCCTGATGGCTACTCCTATACGATGGAAAACGGGGATGTTTTTAAGTTCGGGAATAATTATGAGTTTTCATATAAATCCGAAAAATATTCTACTGACAGTGATGCTATAACAACATATATTAATCAATTAATATCATCTGACAATACAACATCAAAAAATATTAATTTACAAGCTGCCGGCAGCCAAGAAGCTGCTGCCGTATCGGAAACAGTTACAGCTTTTCTCTTAAAACCAGTGTTTGTGGGGGCATATCAGATTGAAATCGCAACCGATAAAGTCTTATACGGCGGCAAAACGCAGATTGATGCAACGTCAGAGGCGGGGGCGGATATTTACTATGCTTATTTTTATCAGGCCATAGACGGTGTGCGGCTCAAAGGCTTTGATATAATTGCAGCAGTAATCGCATATAATGGTGATTATTATATAGCCGCTGCCGAGGGGCGGTATTGCTTTTACCGCATAACAGAGCGCTTTGATTCACAGATTTACGATCAGGTCAATATACTGTTTATTGATAAATATGCTGGTACATATGACGGTGAGTCGGGTGAAAAAACAATCTCGAGTGTCGGTTCTGTTTATACAGCATATCCTGGCAATGAAACAGAGGAGCAGCGCAGGGAAGTGTACTTTGTCCCAGCATGGGAAATAACATCTGGAAGTGGTAATTCCAACGTTTATAATGCATATAATGGAGCATTATACACAATATTATAATGATAAACATATTATGTAATGTGCAATATGCTTAATTGTATTAAATTTTTTGTAATCTTGAAATCAACACTTTAATTTTATATCATTTTTTGATATAATGTTATCCATAGCAACCGTCGGATTGATAAATTTAATGTAAAATAATTAAAGGTTCGAATGTGTTGCTTTCTTTATGCTCCTATGACGCGTTATTGCGCGTCTTTTAATGCTTTTAATACTTCTTGCGATTTGTGTAACTTAGTTCCGGACGTAGGTACGTCCGCTATGATATATTACGGGGGAAAGCTTTTTAATGGAGAAATATATATTAAGAGGCGGCGTTCCGCTGATAGGCGATGTTGAAGTCAGTGGGATGAAAAACGCAGCCCTTCCGATACTGTACGCAACAATTCTTGTTGGCGGCAAATGTACGCTTGAGCATATACCAAACATAAGCGACGTACTCGTGACTCTTGAAATACTAAAGGGCATGGGCGCCGAAATTAGGATGATCAACAGAACAACATATGAGATAGACACGACGAATGTACGCGGCGGTTCTTCCAATTATCAGCTTGTTCGTACTATACGCGGTTCATATTATCTCCTTGGTTGTGAGATGGGGCGATTCGGCCGTGCACATGTTGGTTTTCCTGGTGGTTGCGACTTCGGCTCACGGCCGATTGACTTCCATATAAAAGGTTTTGAAGCCCTCGGCGGCAAGGTAAGGACTGAAGGCGGTTATATTTCTATAACAACTCCGAATGGCATACATGGTGCCAGTATTTATTTTGACGGCAGTTCCGTCGGCGCAACAATAAACGTAATGATGGCTGCTGTCTTAGCAAAAGGCACAACAACTATTGATAACGCCGCAAAGGAACCGCACGTCGTCGATGTAGCTAACTTCCTTAACACATGCGGTGCGAAAATCACCGGTGCTGGTACAGATGTCATAAAAATACGCGGCGTCGAGCGTTTACACGGCTGTAGCTACGCAATAATTCCCGATATGATTGAAGCAGGCACTTATATGATTGCCGCAGCCGCTACACACGGAAAGGTACGGATTAATAATGTAATACCTAAGCACCTTGAATCTGTGGCTGCCAAGCTTGAAGAAGTTGGCGCCAAAGTCGAGATGCTCGACGATTCCGTCATTGTAACAGGGGCTAGAAAGATACGCAAGACAACCGTAAAAACGCTTCCTTATCCTGGTTTCCCGACTGATCTTCATCCCCAGTTTGCGGCTCTTCTTTCTGTCGCTCCTGGCGTCAGTTATATAACCGAAACGATTTGGCCCAAGCGATTCCGCTACATAAACGAGCTTAACTGTATGGGCGCTAGTATTAAGGTTGACGGTAATACGGCTATTATTGAGGGAGTTCCTGAGCTATCATCAGCTTGTGTAAAAGCTGTCGATTTGCGTGCCGGTTGTTCTGTCTTAATCGCCGGTCTTATGGCTAAAGGAAAAACGGAGATTTATGACATAAAATACATAGAACGCGGATATGATGATATTGTGACCAAGCTATCAGGACTTGGTGCTAATATTATGAAAGTTTATGTTCCTGAAGGAATTTCGGCTCAGCGGGCAAACTAAAGCTAAGCTAATATGTTATGCTTATCACCGCTGAAAAATATAGAAAGGTAGGACATTAAAGTGAAGGTTACAAAGGATACAATAATAGGCGATGTGTTAGATTACAACTCTGGTACTGCAAAATTTTTCTTTGAGATCGGTATGCATTGCCTTGGCTGCCCGGCCTCAAAGGGTGAATCAATTAAAGAAGCATGCCAAGTTCACGGTACAGATGCAGATGAGCTCGTAAGGAAGATCAACGAGTATCTTGAAACAATAGAGGCCAAAAAAGCCTGATGTGTGAATGAAAAACAACAAAAGCAGGCAATAAATAATAAATAATAGCAAGAAAAAATAATAGGTTAAAAGTATATATTAATTAAAAAATATGGGGCATAAGCCCCTTTTTCCGTATGTTCAATATATTATTATGAATAAAAACGACTTTATGGATAATAAAGCCACTCGTCTTCCGCTCAGGCCACGCCTTGATGCCGTCATGTCATTTATCCGTGATGGCACAATGCTTGCGGACACCGGTACCGACCATGCGCTTGTGCCGATTGCTGCTTGCCTTTACGGCAAATGCACCCGCGCCTACGCAACAGACATCAACTCCGGGCCTGTCGAGCGCGCGCGTAATAATGTCGCTTTATACGGTCTTTCTGATGTTATCACTTGCATAAAAGCTGACGGGCTTTCATGGCTTACTGACGCGCCAATATTACAGTATGATATTGTTATTGCAGGAATGGGTGGCGAGACGATTGCCGATATAATCGGTAAAAATGAACTTATCCGCACACCATCCGTCCGGCTCATTCTTCAGCCTATGACAAAGCCGGAGAAAGTGCGTCTTTTTCTTGCTGGCAATGGGTATAAAACTATTGCAGAAAAGGTAGTCACTGAAGACGGAAAGTATTATGTCATCATTTGTGCCGAATATGACGGCATTATACGAAGCATTGATGACTTCACAGCCGCTTACGGAACACTCGAGACGATAATATTCAGCTCAGACACCGATAAAGAAGGATATATACATCACTCGATTGAGGTTTTATCACGCCGCGCAGAAGGGAAGGAAACTGCCGGGCTTACAGCAGCTACTGAGCGTGATTTTATAGACAGATTGACCGCATATCTTGGCAGGCGATAAAGAATTCTGACAACAGCATGTTTATAGATATAACTATTGTCATTGAAGCCATAATATGTTATTATGTGTGTGAAATCATTTAACAGGAGCTTTATATGAAAAGTAAAGATAACGCACAATCTTCTGTCGATGATGTTTCAACTAATAATAACATATCATCACTCTTGCCCCACAGCGCGGGCATTTATATGAGTTATTTTATTTTCTTGTGCAAATAATATCTACGCTCATATTAAAAATAATAAGGGTGCCGGTTCTGGAAGCGTTAAGACTTTCATATGAGTCATGTGACGAAGCATTGGGTTTGCCATATGGCGATGTAATAATTTCGATTATTATTTTATATTTTATTAACTCACTTTGTTTTATTCCCGCACTGATTAAATCTCATAAGCTGTCGGGCGAAATAAAAAACCTTGAGCTTGATGGCGGCAGTAATGTAAACTTATTTGTTTATATTAATGCAATTATTATTTTTGTCGGTTTAGTTTTACCACTTACTACAACGCCGCTATATAGATTTGATAATAACGAATTATCCTATACCGTTATAGTAGCTCTTATAATGTATATTTGCAGCCTTTTTATAAAGGACAGGCACTTACATAAGACAGTATAATATATGGAATTGTTGCATTGACTTTAGTAACACTATTGAATTTGATACATTACACCTTAAATACTGTTAACGTGCACCCCTATAAGCCAAGCAATGAACTTATAAATACCTTTTTCTACATAAAATTAGCTATAATATAATCTCTCCGATTGTCGGCTATATAATACTTGCACTATATTCTGTAACTTATTTTACTTTTAACTAATTCATGAGTGTTAATAAAAATATGATGTTAAATGCTAATACTATGCCCACAGTAAAACAGCTATACAGTTATTTATCCGAGCAGATACCGTCGTCACTTACGAGCGAATGGGATAACGACGGGCTTATGATTTGTCATGACAGCGACACTGTTGTAAAAAACGTCCTATTAACGCTTGACGTTACGTCAGGCGCGCTAAAGCGTGCCGCTGAACTTGGCTGTTGCGTTGTAATATCACATCATCCTCTCCTATTTCATCCGCTCAAATCTATTACGGATGCCGGTGCCGTGTCTTCTCGCGCAATTTACGCTCTGCAAAATAACATAACGGTAATGTCGTTTCACACGCGCCTTGACGCACAAAAAGGCGGCGTAAACGACGTTTTAGCATCTCTCCTTGATTTATATGACACAAACAATTTTGGCCCTGTGGGTGAGGAAAACACCGGCAGAATCGGCATGCTTAAAAACGCTATGACACTGCATGAATTTTCGTTTATTGTAAAGGACAAGCTTGGTTCACCCGCTGTACTCGTCACAGGTGACTTGAAAAGGGAAGTGCGGCATATTGCTCTTGTCGGTGGCGACGGTAAATCATTTTTTCCGGCTGCTGTCGACGCCGGAGCTGATGTATTTGTCACCGGAAGGGCAAGCTTTGACGTCACTGTTGACGCGCCTGAGTCAAATATTGCCGTAATAGAAGCGGGGCATTATTACACCGAAGCTCCCGTTTTACGCGCTGTCGGCAATATGATATCAAAAATATATCCGGGCATTATCATTGAATATTATAACAGCAACCCTTCAGTTTTATTATAATAAAAAAGGCTTTTGGAGTTTATTTTGACTCCATAAGCCTTTTTGTTTAGCCATTTTTAATTTTATTTATATGTAAGGGTACATCGATAAGTGTGGATTTTGTATAATTGATAAACGCCTAATATTAATCTTCTATATGGATTGCACGTCTGCTTTTTATAAGGCGTATTATCACCGGGGAACATACAACGTTTATAGCAAACTCTACAAGGAAATTAATACCAGCCAGAACGAATAATATATAATAGTAAAGTTCATAGCCAGCTGACCATTCAAGAAGTATATCGCGGAACCAAACAAGAGTCAAAATACAGAATGTAGCTGTATTGACGATTGGCGCTGATATTGATGCTAAAACTGAGCCGATTGCACTTGCTTTTTCAGTTCCTTTACGCCTGAATGGCTCATAAATTAGACCAGGTATAACACCTGCAAGTATTGCTTTTGTAAAGCATATTATAGCCGTGTAAAACGGGTTAGCTGAGAATAATATGTATCCGCCGGGATCAAGATTAAACACGCAGTTGATAAATGTTATAAGTCCGAAAAAGAATCCGAGCACAGCGCCCGTACGCACTCCATACAAAACAGTTCCTATTACGATAGGAAGAAGAACAAATGCAAGATTCAGCGAACCAATTTTGATGAAGCTCGATGCGAGCTGTAAAACGACTACAAGAGCCGCAAGAATTGCTGTCGCCACAAGGCGGCGTGTTTTTGTAGAAGCATTTGCTTGTGTGTTCATTTCAATTTTCTCCATATATCGCTTCGTTGTTGTTCTAACACATTAATATCTGCTAAAATTACGCCAAACACTTCTCTTAATTATACAAAATTTGCATTTTGTATAATTGTGTTATTAGTTTTCGTTAGCTTTGTATTGTGGTTTATCTATTTATCTACCCTTTTCTTGTTAAGTGATTCTATTTCTGTGCTCATAGATTCATATAGGTTCATATGAGCCATGTAAAATGAACTTTTATGAACATTATAGCAAATATATGCTATTGATTGTTCATTATATATCAATTTTGCTCATGTTTCAATATTATTTATGCTGAATTTTGTGTTATAATTAAATACATATGTAGGTAATATTTCATAATAGGAGATAAAAATAGATAATATGCTCAGCGATTGTTTCTTCGACTACAGTCGTCTGTATGATACGAGACCACCCAATGAGCTTTTATGCTTCTATAAAAACAACCGGATAAAAATATCCGGTGTGTATACAAGTTTTTATTCTGATATGGAATCAATACCCTTTTGCATACGGCGTATCAGAGAACAATGTATGAGTCTTGTGGCCGCTTATCGTGAAACATCAAAAGCAAAAGTAGCCCCTGTTGTCTATCTTACGCCTGACCTTATTAAAAATCCTGATTTCACACGGCTTTCCATTGTATATAATAATATCAGTTATATTTTTATTGAACTTCCTTACACGCGAAATTTAGATTGGCTTACACCAGCGCTACATAGTATAGTATTTTCGATGAATCTGAGGCCGGTGTTTGTCCGCTTTGAGCGTTACGTGATTTTTTACCCTGAACATATAATTAAAAAACTGCTGTCTGTTCCAAAGGCGTCTTACATATTTACAATGTCATTCATAGATGGCAAAAGAAGCCGACAGCTTTTTTCTCATATGGTTAAAGCTAATATTCCAGTATTTGTTGGCAGCTCATCGCATGAGTTTAAACGAATCGAAAGATTTTATGCAGATTCGCAAAGAGAGATAAAGGAGCTCCTCGGCACAACAGAAGCAACTCTATATGAGCTTAGGCATAATAATTTTCTCGGATGATTTCATACGCATACGCTCATATTTGCGTTTTGTCGCTTCCCCGCCGCGTATATGCCGCTCTGCTTTGTTGCGCGCAAGTACTTTTGAAACCTCGTTATAAAGCTGCTTATTTATTGTACGAAGCCGTACTGACACATCCTTATGAACCGTTGATTTTGATATGCCGAATTTTTTTGCGGCAACACGCACAGTAGCGCCTGTCTCGATTATGTAATATGCTATCCTCTCCTCGCGGCTGAATTCGCCGAATGTATAAATAAGATCTTTGCTCGTATTCTTCATATAATACCGCCATAAATAAATAGTGTTGTATTTTATCATTTTTACCGCTTGTCATTATCTCATCCTCTTCTTGTCTTACATCCGCAACTGTACTCTTCCCTTTTAATACATGACATTTATGGATTGTTCCATAATGTGGTTGAGTTGTTATATAAATATGAATAGCAGCTGGCAATTATGATATTTTATGGACACTATCGTACTTTTTCTTTGTACATATAAAAACTTGCTATTACTGATAAATCTGTTGTTGACAACTTCATCACAATGTAGTATTATATATAGGCGCGAAAATAAGTCCCCGACTAAACATGCAAATGACACTGATCGGCAATATATTAATTAAATAATATGACTCATTAGCTCAGATGGTAGAGCATTTGACTTTTAATCAAAGGGTCCGGAGTTCGAGTCTCCGATGGGTCAGATAATATTCATAACGGCAGCCTATATAGGCTGCCGTTATGAATAAATATTGTTTTTTAATATCAAGCCAAGATAATTTCATGAAACGTTTTGAGACTAACCGTTATATATAATAAAGCAAACCGAAAAAATGTAGCTAATATCTAATATATTTTTTGCGCTATACTACAAATTAGGGATATTATGTGTTATAATACATGAATAGAGCATAAATAGATATAAAAAAAAACAGCAAGCGAGGTTTTTTTGAATATGAAAATGCGTGTTATGTATTCCTCGTCAAAAAAGAGGATGTTTACGTATGCCGATGCTCTTGCCAGAAGCCAGAATATAAGTGCGGATAAAATACCTCCGGCTTTCCCATGTGACAGAGAGCGTCTTGTTGTTCTTGTGCTTACCCTTGGGCAAAAAATTGACGATAGAGTCAGAAGATTTGCAACTGAGCTTACAAAGGAGCGTACATTTAACGTTGCCTTTGTCTTCGACTCAAAGACAAATGAACTTACGCAGTCAATGAAAGATGTCATTGAATACGTAAAGAATGCGGGAGCTAATGTTATTGAAGATTATTATTTCGTCAATGGCGGCAGTCTTTTAACGCTTACCGGTAGAATCACAATAGATCAGCGTAAAAATATTGTTAACTGGCTCGAAGGAATAATGGCGTCGATAAAATAACAATCATTAAATCTTACATGCGTCTTATAATAACAAACGTATAACGAAATATAAAATAACAACAGTGATGAAAGAAGTTTATATATATACGGACGGCTCCTGTAAAAAGAATCCCGGGCCTGGTGGGTGGTGCGCCATACTCGTTTATGGCGAGCATGAGCGCGTCTTATCCGGAGGCGAGGCAGAAACTACAAACAATAGAATGGAGCTGACGGCCGTTATAAGCGCGTTAGAGGCGCTTCGTGAGCCCTGCTCTGTTAAACTCATGTCAGACTCAAAATACGTTATAGATGCATTATCACTTGGCTGGGCGCAGTCTTGGAAGCGGAATGGTTGGCGCCGCAGTGATAATTCACCAGCACTTAATCCCGACCTGTGGGAGCGGTGTCTTGAACTTGTTGAGCGCCACGATATGCATTATAAGTGGGTGAGAGGACACATCGGTCATCCATATAACGAACGATGCGACGGGATTGCCCAGTCTGAAGCAGCTAAATTTACGCCTTAAATTATGTGTTACATAAAAGAAGAGCAGCTCATTACGAACTGCTCTTTTTTACTATGCTATTATATGTTATATTTCAATTTCCATTGAAATCTTACGTGGCTCCATCGGATATGTGACAATGTCGATACAAAGGCGCTCAGGCTGTCCTCTTGCATGACCGTGGAAAGATATAGCATCTCGCCCGTCGGCAAGTGTGAAACAGCCGTTATGCCCTGCTATGGGTATATCAGTTCCAAGCCCTGTCAAAATAGGCCCATCGCAATATCTGCGGAACTCCCCATCGATTGAGTCCGCAACATACATCCCCATTTCATAACCGCGGCTGGGGGTGGAATACCATAAGTAATATTTTCCACCGCGCTTTACGAGGAATGATCCTTCAATAAAGCGTCCGTGATCCCATTCACCGGGTTTGCCGGGAGATGCAATTACACGCGGCTCCGAGATTACCTTCCCTTTTTTAAGATCGATATTCATAATATAAAGATCATTCCAAGATGCTGTCATATAAACGGTTCCGTCGTCGTCTGCAAACAGGTTTGCATCATTAAAGTTGCGGTCAATAACAGGCTCATCAAAAAGTCTGTATGGCCCTGTTATTTCATCGGCTTCTGCAAGATAAACGTGAAGGTCAATTCCGCACGCATCGTCGCGTGCGTTGACTGTGCAGTAAAACTTCCCGTCATAAATGAAAAGCTCAGGCGCCCAAAAACGGTTTTTGCAATGACATCCCTCCTTGATCGTATCAGCGGATATAATCGTGCTCTCAAAACGCCAGTTTACAAAGTCGTCTGAAGACCAAAGACGCACGCCGGGGTTGTAACCGCTCCAAAATGCGGGGGATGTTGCGACAAGATAATATCTGTCGCCATAACGAGTTATCATAGGGTCGCGAATATTGCCGGGTATATCCGACATATTTGGGTTTTTGATAATCATTTCCCTAGCCTCAAATAAAATAATACCACATGGCTTAAATATATCACATAAATACCATTACTTCAATATAAACAGAAAATATCACTGTAAGCATATTAAAATAGTATACCGGTAAAATAATAAGCCACGTGCTTTTCAAGTAAAGCACGCGGCTTTATTGTTGGTTTAATTTAAGCTAAATGAAACGAAATCACCGTGTATAACATTACAGTTTCCGGGTTTTGATTTTGCCGTATTGACAATATACTTCCCTTCTGCATCTTTAGCTTTTACTTCTACGCAGTTAAGAGCGCCGCCACCCCTTAAAAGTGAATTGTCAATCTTATACGACGCTTTCCCGCCAGATACTGTGACATCTACTCGTGTCATTCCGTTAATCTGGAACGTAACTGTCTTTATTTCACTGTCATTTACAGTAACTGTGACAGTTGTCGACGATGAGCCTGTATTGACGCCTGTGATTTCAAGTTTATCAGAAGTTGCATAATAACCGAGCGACGAAACAAGCGTATCAATCGACTCAAACTGCTTATCAAGCCACGCAAGGCGTGTGTTGATGAATTTAAGCATTGAGTTGAGAGCGTCTTGGAACTTCTCACCGCCGTATGCTGAATATGAATAGCTCCACTTCTTGTCGTTTGCCTCTGCCGCATCCTTTAGATAAGCCGAGTATTTTTCAATAATACCACCCTTACCTACGATATCCTCTATCACCGTACCACGTATCTGGTGCCACTTTTCGTACGCAAGTGTCAAGAAATAAGGGTCGCGTATCAGCATACGGTTCCACTGTACCGTCTGGTAATACTGCTCAACGGTGAAGGCATTTTCTGTGGTGTGCCATGACGTCGGATACCATGTATTTATCCAATACATATTTCTGTTGCCCCAGGCCCAGTCAAAATCCCACTGAGGCCCTATCTTCGCAAGCCCGTCAATATCTTTATACAGGAAAAAGCTATTCTTCATGCTGTCCCAGTTCATTGCGAATTCACAGAATATGAAGTTGTTGACGAGGCTATCCATATCAAACAGCTGGCTGTAATGGTATCCGTCATGCTCATCGTCGGTATAATTGACTACCTTGTATGAGGTATTGTGACTGTCATATGCCGCTGCGTAATGAACATCGCTGTTTTCAAAGAAGAAATCATCGCTGTGAAGCGCGTATTCAAAAGTCTGAATGTATTTTTTTGCGTTTTTATAAAGCGACGTGTTTTTTAGTGAATTCGCTGCCTCAACAGTTTCCGTGCTGGGCGTATTAAAATATAGAGGTTGGTAATAAGCTGTCGGGAGTGTCGCTAATGTAGCGTTACCCTTGCTGTAGAAGTCCATTTCAAGAAGGAATCCGCCTGTTGCTTTTGGCGGGGCATCAAGCCCGTAGTCGGTGAATACGTATGTCGTGCCTTTATATGTGATTTTACCGGTATCTATCCATGAAAAATTAGTCAACATTTGAGCTTCAAGGCCATCGACAAATGACTTAACTTCACTGTACTTGAGCTTTCCTTCGCCTAACAGCGCATCTGCTATTGCTTCTGCTGCATCCTCTGCATATTCTTCCCAATCGAATACATTGACGCGCGCTTCACCTATCCGGACGTGCTCACAAAGCTGGTAGACGCCGTAATGCTCGCCGTTATAAATAAGCACGACGTTTTCGCTGTGCATATAGACTTCTGTTCCTATGCTGCCTGAGAAGTCGCATAAGAGCTTGTTTCTCATGAGCGTATGGTCGATGTCGTTCGCAAGAAGAGTCCAGTGCTTATTTGCTCCGGCGCCGATGCCAAGAAGGTTCTCCTTCTTATCAAGCTTAATCTTAAACGGGCGCTTATCACGTTCTGCTGTAGAGTTGCCACGCAGCTTAATCTTTATCTCACCATTATAAAGGCTTTCGCTGAATAGATTTGTTCCCTGCATTGTCATTTCAGCTTTGGAATAAGAAGCCTTGGATATGTTTCTATATGGCGTGTCACTATTTATATATACCACAGGCAAATTACTGCAGTATATAGATATGTCGTCATGACCGGCGACTGAAACGGTGATGAGCGATTCAACATGAGAGCTTGTCAGCTTCAGCTTAGGTTCCTTAGTTGTTGTCGACGATTTTTGACCCGTTTTCATATTTCTTATCGTCCACGTATATGTAGAGTTTGACGGGAATCCGACAACAGTAAGCGTATCTCCTGGCTGAGCAGTCTTATTTTCAAATCTTCCGGTTACATTTGACTTTACTATAATTTTAAACGTGCGGGTTTTGCCGTCGCATGAAGCCGTTAGTGTGACTTCAGTAAAACCTACATCAGGCTGATATACGGTAGCGTTTTCACCGTTTATCTTAATTTTTGAGGTGTCGCTGCTTTTCCAAGTAACGTGTTTACCTGCAATATTTGTTGGAACCTTAAAGTTTGACTTAACGCTCTCCGCGCTTTCTCCGCTTGCAAAGCTGATAATAATCATATCAAGGATATTAAATTCTTTATTAGCATTTACAGCCGATGGCAGCGGATACGAGCCTTTTTCAACAATCCACTTATCGCTAAGATTAATATTACCACTTGTCAGCTTTTCATTTGTAAGAGCTGTGCCCATATTCTGATAGGCATCGCCGGTTCCTGTGAGGTAGTAGACCCGTCTGCAGATACTTGCCTTCGAGTCGCCTGATGTTATGGCATAACCCATTTGCGATTCATATGTAGTATGCGCAATATTGACTACATCTGAAAGCTCAGCTATGTTTGACGCGCGAATTCTTCCTATTATACCGCTACAATATTTTGTGCTTCTACCACCGTTGCTGACATAAACGGTAATGTTATTAATAATATTTGTTATGTATATGCCTTTGTTGTCAACACCTTTTGATGTGTCAGTCCTGCACTGCCCTATAAGCCCGCCGGCGCCAAGAATTTCACCGCCATCACTGATGACAGCCGATATTGAGCCGGACATAAGACTTATATTATCAATTTCTACATATCCGCTTGCTTGACCGGCTAAAGCTCCAGCGCAGGTAAAAGCACCCCCTGTAACTTCTATCTTTACATTTGTGAATATAATATTTTTTATAACGCACGGATCGTTCTTTTTCCCGCTTCCTATTGAACCGAAAAGACCGAAATGCGAAACTCTTGTGCTTTTTGCATTTATTTTAAGTCCGGATATTATATGTCCTCTGCCATCAAAAGTACCTCTGAATACGCTCCCCGACACGATACCTGATTCGTTTGCCGCGCCGCCAATGGGTGTCCAGTTGTTATATCCTGAAAGATCAATATTGGCAGTCAACACATAATCGCCGTCAAGAGGATATTTTTTGTCCTTTCCAATTTTAGCAAGCTGCTCCGGCTTTGATATTTCTATTGCACCAGGGGGAACCGGATCCTTGTTCCCGCTGTTACTGGTATCCTTTGTTGTATCTCCACCTGTCTTACCGCCGGATGTTCCGCCTGATGATGTTCCGCCTGATGACGTTCCATCCGTTGATGTCTCACCCGATGATGTTCCGCCCGATGATGTTCCGCCCGATGATGTTCCATCCGAAGATGTTTCACCTGATGATGTCCCGCCTGATGACGTCCCGCCGTCAGTTGAGTCACTGTTCCCTTCTATATCCGGTCCGTCTGTTGGTCTTGATACTTCATCCGTTGTTTTTGTGCCATCAGTGTCACCACCACTGTTACCACAAGATGAAAGCGAAAAAAGAACGGCAAGGGAAAGCAAAAGCGACATTAGCAATAAAAATGCCTTTGCTCTGCTGTGCTGCTTTTTGTTTTTAGGTGAGGTCTTACATTTCCGGATGTTTATGAGGAACATATCTACAATCCTTCGTATATTTTAACTGTCTTGTAAGCAAGTTTATTATATTATATAAAATTATTAGCCTAAAACATTTAACTATTTGTTAATAATGAACGCTATATACTATATTTGTAACATAATTATGAAAATGTTTACAAAAATTCATTTAGATATAAAACATTATTTTACCTATACAGATATTGAAGAATATAATCAAATAATATATACTTATATATGATGCGTGTATATGTGTACACATTGTTAATTGTATAAAATATCCAGCGGTCGCATTAACACTTATCAGTTAACAATCAAATAAATATTATAGAAAGGCATCAGAACAAAAAATGAAAAAAAAAGATCTTTTAAGTACAAAGTTATGCGTCAAAAAATCAATATGGACACAAGTCTTGTTTTTACTGCTATCTGCTGTCATTGTGTTCCTCACCCTACTTTTAGTAACTGGCTGTTCTGATAACGGTTCTGGCAAAGAATCTACGACCGACACGGAGTTTTCGACGCAAAGCGAAACTGAAACAGAACCTGAAACCGAAAAAGTTGAGAAAGAACTCGATTACTACGCATATTTATTTGTTTATTTCACAGGAAACAACCCGTCGCAGGAACGTGTTTTTTATGCTGTGAGCGAAAATGGTTATGACTTCACCGCGCTAAACGGCGGTAAACCTGTCCTCACTTCAAAAAGTGGAACGAAATGCGTGCGCGACCCGTATGTTTTCCGTGGTCAGGACGGCTATTTTTACATGATAGCGACCGACATGCAATCTTCACTTGGCTGGAACAGCAACCGCAACCTTATAAGCTGGCGTTCGGCTGACCTTGTAAAATGGGAAGACGAGACGGTAATAAGAGTCGCCAATACCTGTAAAACAACACGTGGTGCCGACCGCGTATGGGCGCCGCAGGCAATATGGAATGAAGAGCGCGGCGAATATATGATTTATTTCGCGCTTCATTCAAATGTAACCGGCGGGGCTACTATCATGTACTATGCCTATTCGATAGATATGAAAACATTTACAACCGAACCAGCGCTACTATATGCGCCAAAAGGCGGTAAATCTGCAATAGACGCCGATATTATATATCAAGATGGCTTATATTATATGTATTTTAAGGATGAGTCGTCAGGCGGCATACGTGTAACGACTTCTGAACGAATGGATGGCGGTTACTCATTAGACTCCATATTAGTATCTCGCCCGGGGCTTGCTGTTGAAGGTTCAAGCATATATAAGCTATTTAATTCTAATGGCTGGCTTTTGATTTCCGACGCTTACACAAGCGGGTATTTCACGATGCAGTACACAGAAGATCTTATTCATTTCGTTGAGCTTGACAGAAACATGGGCGAATATTCGTTTAATTTCAAACCTCGCCATGGAAGTGTCTTGCCGATCACTCGAGATGAATATGACGCTCTGCTTGAAGCCTATCCAATAAAGAAGTAAATATAGTCCCTCCTGCTTTATTATTTAAAGGAGCCGTACATCAATATGAAAGCATCCGAAATCAATATCCGCGATCCATTTGTGCTGGTGGTGCCTGATGAAGGTTTATACTATATGTATGGCACACGCGGGCCTGGAGTATGGGATACATGTTCCGGTTTTGATGTTTATATAAGCCGTGATCTTGAAAACTGGAGCGAACCTGTGTCCGTTTTTGAAAAATTCGATGGCTTTTGGGCTACTCACCAGTTTTGGGCGCCTGAAGTACACTACTACCGCGGCCGTTACTATATGTTTGCCAGCTTTAAAAGCCCGACTGCCCGTCGCGGGACACAAATTCTTGTCTCTGACAAACCGGACGGTAAGTTTGTTCCGCTGACAGATGAGCCAATAACTCCGCGCGAATGGGAATGCCTTGACGGAACGCTTTATGTTGCCCCAGACGGACGTCCATACATAGTGTTTTCGCATGAATGGGTTCAGTGTGCCGACGGATGTATATACTCGATGGCGTTGACTGATGACCTGACAGCTCCAATCGGCGAGCCAAAGCTTCTTTTCCGTGCGTCAGAGCCCCCCTTTGCTATACCCGGCGCACAAAGATATGTCACAGACGGCCCGTTCTTATTTAGAGGTGAAACCGGACGTCTTTATATGCTATGGTCGACAATGGCTGCAACAGGATATGTGCAGGCTGTCGCCGTATCCGAAAGCGGTGATATTGAGGGTCCGTGGTACCATGATCATTCGCTCCTTTTTGAGCGTGACGGAGGCCATGGAATGATCTTCCGAGATTTATCCGGCAATTTAAAGCTTGCTCTTCACCGCCCTAATAAGAATCCATATGAACGTCCTGTATTCTTCAATATAAAAGAAAAAAGTGGTTTTCTCAGTGTCGTTGATAATGTCATCTGACACCGAGTACAAGTGTTAAATATACTAATAAAAATGTAAGCCGGAGCTACTGTGTACGGCTCCGGCTTTCCTTTAGTCAATCAGTTGTCGAATAATAATATAAAAAAGAAAATAAGCAATATAATTTGGGAAATGTTTCTCCAAAAGGAGTTAAAAGCGTAAATGAAATCCGATATTGAAATAGCGCAGGCCGCAGAACCTATTGATATTTTTAGTGTTGCAGAGAAAGCCGGAATACCAAAAGAATATGTTGAACCTTATGGAAAAGGCAAGGCAAAAATTGATCTGTCAATTATGAAATCGCTCATTGATAAGCCAAAAGGCAAGCTTATCTTAGTCACAGCAATCACTCCAACTCCTGCGGGCGAAGGTAAGACAACGACGACAATAGGGCTTGCAGACGCACTTTCTCTTACAGGCAGAAAGACTATCGTAGCGATTCGTGAACCATCTTTAGGCCCTGTATTCGGTATAAAAGGTGGCGCTACCGGAGGTGGTTATTCGCAAGTAATACCTATGGAGGATATTAATCTTCATTTTACAGGTGATATACATGCTATTGGCGCAGCGAACAACCTGCTTGCCGCTATGATAGATAATCATATATATCAGGGAAACTCCCTCGGGATTGATCCGAGACGTATAACATGGCGTCGCTGTATGGATATGAACGACAGGCAGCTTCGCAGTATAATAAGCGGCCTTGGCGGAACAATAAATGGTGTGCCGCGTGAGGACGGTTTTTATATTACAGTCGCATCCGAAGTGATGGCGGTTCTTTGTCTCTCTGAATCTATCTCTGACCTTAAAACCCGCTTATCGCGCATTATCATAGGTTATACATATGACGGCTCACCCGTCACGGCAGGTGACCTTCATGCAGAAGGTGCTATGGCCGCTCTTCTGCGCGATGCTATCAAACCTAACCTTGTAACAACGCTTGGCGGAACACCTGCTCTTATACACGGCGGCCCTTTTGCAAATATAGCACACGGCTGCAATTCCGTTATTGCTACGAAATTAGCTCTCCATCTTGCTGATTACACAGTAACTGAAGCAGGTTTTGGTGCCGACCTTGGCGCTGAAAAGTTTTTCGATATAAAATGCCGCGCGGCTTCACTTGTGCCATCAGCCGCCGTTGTAGTCGCAACAGTGCGAGCTCTTAAAATGCACGGTGGCGCACCTAAAACATCGCTTTCTGATGAGAATTTAGCGGCTTTGTCGGCAGGAATACCGAATCTTTTGCGCCACATATCAAACATACGCGATGTTTTTGGCGTTCCTGTCGTCGTCGCCATAAACCGCTTCTCTACCGACACACAAGCTGAACTCTCGATTCTCCGCTCTGCATGCGCTGAGGCTGGCGTTGATGGTGTAATCTCCGAAGTCTGGGAAAAAGGTGGCGAGGGCGGTATTGAGCTTGCAGAGCGCGTCGCCGCGCTTTGTGAAACAAAGTCAAACCTCCGATTCGCATATAGTACTGACTTATCAATTACGGAAAAGCTCAATATTATTGTAAAGCGTATATACAGAGGTGCGGGCGTCGAGTTCACATCAGCGGCGAAAAAACAGCTTGATAAGCTTGAATCTGATGGTTTTGGCAAACTGCCCATTTGCGTGGCAAAAACGCAGTTTAGCTTCTCCGACGACGCGCAGAAGCTGGGTGCTCCCAAAGGTTTTACTGTTACCGTAAATAATCTTCGCGTATCTGCCGGCGCCGGGTTTGTCGTTGCCTATACAGGCGGTATTATGACAATGCCGGGGTTACCGAAATCCCCAGCAGCCGAGCACATGGACATCGACGCAAACGGCATAATAAGCGGACTTTTTTAAATGAATTCCTCCTCACATTATTCCATTTCCGCAAAGGAGTATGAATATGGCAAGAACTAAGGAAAATAAGCAAGATTGTTTTATCAAAAGAATTTTTAAACGCTATTTCATCGACGCGATGAGCTCAATGATGCTCGGGCTTTTCGCCTCGCTTATAATCGGGACAATACTTAAGCAGTTTGCAAAGCTTTCCATACTCAGCTTTCTTGCCCCGCTTGCAGATGTGGCCACGAATCCTTATGTTGTAGGCGCTGCAATCGGTGCCAGTATATCATGGGGATTAAAAGCTAAGCCACTTGTAATTTTCACAGCCGCTGTTACAGGCTCACTCGGTTATTATTATGGTGGAGCTGTCGGTGCCTATGTCGCCGCTACAGTGGGAAATGAATTTGCGTCGCTTGTCGCATCAAAAACGAAAATTGATATTATAATCACACCTCTGATGTCAATTATCACAGGCGGCACAGTTGGTGTGTTTGTCGGCCCGTACATCGATAGTTTCATGAAGATGCTTGGCGATTTCGTGAACAAAACAACAGTGCTTTCCCCCGTTCCCATGGGAGCAGCTGTTGCCGTTATCGTCGGTCTTGTCTTAACAGCTCCTATTTCCTCAGCAGCTCTCTGCATCATGATTGGGATAGATGGAATTGCTGCCGGTGCTGCCGTTGTGGGCTGCTGCTGCCAGATGGTCGGGTTTGCCGCCGCAAGCGCTCGCGACAACAATATTGGCGGTGTAATTTCACAGGGTATCGGCACATCGATGCTGCAGTTCCCGAACATCCTCAAACACCCGCAAATTTGGCTTGCCCCGACGCTTGCGTCAGCTATTCTCGGTCCGATATCAGCTGCTGTCCTTGGAATGACAAACACATCTACAGGCGCAGGCATGGGAACATCAGGTCTTGTCGGGCAGTTCGGCGCATTTGAAGCAATGAGTGAGGCGGGCATAAGCCTCGAAATAATCCTTTTAGAGATAGCTGTTATGCACATTATTGCACCGGCTGTTCTGACGTTTATGTTCGACTTTGTCTTCCGCCGCATTGGTTGGGTAAAACCGGGATATATGAAGCTTGAAAACGTTAGCTAATAATTGTTTTCAAAATATTTATATAATTTAGTACTATCGAGCTGAATAATTAAAGGAATAAGAAAAGTGCAGTTTTAATACTGCACTTTGTATTTCATTGTTTACTTCTCTATATCACTGTCATTATCATCACAGGCGATATCACTATCGCTATCACTATCCGCATGCTCCCCGCTTCCGTTTTTGTCTGCAAGCTGAGACATCATCAAGTCAAGTGGATTGTAATCCGATTGTACGGCCAATCGGTTTTCCTCTTTTATCTCGACTAATAGTTCCTCCCGAATAACTCTTATATTCCGTGGCGCTTGTATGCCAAGGCGTATTTTATCCTTTTCAATGTCTAAAACGGTTACAACGATGTCATCTCCGATAATAATACCCTCATTTTGTTTTCTTGTTAGTACAAGCATAAAACTTAACCATCCTCTGACATCGTCTTACATGAAAGCTCCTTGACCGGCACACGTACGCCGTATCTCTTATCATCCAAGATTATCTGACGAGCCTTGCTGTTCCTTACGTTAATAATAATTGGAGCCAAAAGGTTTATAGTCATTAATTCAAGGGATTTTGGAATACGAAGTACGTTTAGTACATAGACATCCTTAATTTGCTCAATCTCAAGTGCGTTTATATCCTCTTGGGAAATATCGAATGAGTAATTGGAGCAAATTTTAAACGGATCTATAACTGGCAGCGATATCTCCGTATGATCAAGCGATTGTAGCCAGCATATAGGCTTGCTTTCTTCACTTGCAAGTAAAACGAAGTGCTTATTATCCTCAAGGCCCGGCAAGCCATTTTCAAATTTTATTATCTTTTTTTCATCAATCTCGACAACACCGAAATGTGCTGTTTGTATGTCCATCACCAAATCACCGTCTTAATTAGTTTTTTAGATTAAAGCTGTACATCCAGATTTGCGCCAGTTTCTTCGGGGGGAATATATTCTTCCACGACAGTATATTCGATTGAAGGTTTTTGAGAGAGGTATATGTCAATCGACATTTTGGGCTCAACTTTGATGCTCGGAAGCTGCATCTCGTCCCATGTAATTTTAACATCATTCAAATGCCAGTTAATTTTTATATCGCCAGTATCGCCATACATTTTTATATCATCATTCGGGACGCCGACTTTAATTTCAGGGATATATTTCTCAAGAACCTTACTTCTGTAAAGTTGTCCTATCCTATTGCCTGTATAAGGCAAATCCCTCATAAACTTTGCATTATATGCTATTTTACGAATACCGGCACTTGCTTTTTCCTTTGCGGCTGACACACTGTCAGATATAAGAGTGCGGGCAGACTTCAAACCGATATTATCAAAGAAATCTTTCATGTCAAGCTTAATTTCTCCCTCTTCTATTTCAACCGTCATTATGGCTTGAGAACGCTCGACATTCATTTTTCTATTCTTTATATCTATTTTTAAACGCGCATTTTGGTGCTCTACGCCTATTTTTGCCATCTGTTGTTCGATCTGAAGTCTTAACACTTTCATATCAAGCTCCGTCTGCTATGTTTATCACTATTTCAAAAAGTCAAGTAAAGATGTTTTAATTATCTCAGCTCCTGCAGCAAGAGCAGCGTTGTATACTGTGAGTGCAGTGATAAGTTGTGTTATTGACTGTGCCATATCGGCGTCAATAGCATCTGAAAACATTTCTAAATAGTTATATTCGCTTGATTCGTACCGTGTCGAAATCAAATCCATGCGATTAATTGACGCACCAATTACTGTTTCAAAGCTTAAAACAGAACTTTGAGCAGCTTGAATTTCGGAAATGTATTTTGAGAGCCCGCTGACGTCGTTTGATTTCAACATGGATACGCATTTATCAATCATATAATATAGATTATCCTTACCGGAACCAAAGAGGTCAAGACCCGTATACATATAATAGACTGTATTATTTTTGCCTATTTGAATAGAGCATTTATTATTTGCTTCTATTTCTAAATTAGTTAGAGCATTCGAAGCCGATAATACGGACTCCATCTCACCCCTAAGCTCTGATAAGACATCATTCATACTGTAATCAAGACCGACTGTATCATCGGAGTTGTCAAGCAACTCGCCAATGGAATTTAAAATGGCCTTTGCGTCATCTATATTAAAGCGGTTATTTAACTCCGCCTCAGTTAAGACAGAAATGTGCTTTTCTTTGTAATATTCATAATCTATTTCGCCGGTTTCGGTGCGTTTAATCGAAGGATCGGTGACTAAAATATAATCTCCTGCTAATTTAAGCGATATTTCATCACTTAGCTTATCTGACAATTCAGAAAGTGAATTTACAAAATCAGTGAGCTTTTTATATCCTTCGCTTGCTCCTGTGTCTAAACCAAAACGCTCTGCGCCTTTTAGCGCAGCATTTGCAGAGTAGATGATTCCGCGGACGTTATATAAAGCTTTGGCGCATATCGTATCTCTTGCATATTCGTCAGACGATGCATCGGCAATGTCAATAATACATTGTTTTATATCGTCCGCGAATTTTGCCATAGAATCAGCGTTCGCGTTGTAATCATCATAACATGCTACCTGAGTCAGGTCTATATTGTTATAAATGAGGTGGCCTGTTGCCGGGTCTACTGTAAATGGAGGCTTAACAGCACCGTTATTGTCTATTGTTCCGGTAAAATTGAAGCCGCCGAAAAGATATGTCGTTCCTATTGTAGTGTTGCCGATTGTGACAAGCTCCTCTTGTAAAGTTATCAGCTCGTCAGCTATTATTGACAAATCTTCTTCATTTTTACCGGCACCGATTGCTTCTATTACTTTCTCATAAACCGTCTGTATAATATTATTTATGCTTTTCGTAGCAACCTCAGCCTCTTTTAGATAGCTTTTAGCTGTGTTAATATTATTATCAAAAATCTTTAAACTTGTCAGCTTATTTCTTGATCTCAGTGCAGTTACGGTAGCCTGAGGATCATCTGATATATTAGTAATACGCCTTGTTGTGTTAACTTGATTCTGGTATTTATTCACTCTTTCAAGGCTTTCATACATGCCGTTCAGAAATTGATTTATCATCATTGAATTAGTTATTCTCAAAATAGTCACCCCTTTAATACTAATATAGAAGATACCTCACAAGCTACCGCTCAGATGAAATAATGGGAATAATACTATCGTCTGGTATATATGACTAATCCTTCCTTTACCTGCCTACAACGCCGGTGTCTCTTATGAGTATATCAAGCATTTCGTCAAGAGCGTTTATTACTCTTGAGCAGGCGTTGTATGACTGTTGATATACGATAAGGTTTGTTGCTTCCTCGTCTATCGAAACACCAGATATCGACATTCTCTGAGTCTCAATGCTGTCAAGAAGCGATTTTTTAGTATCACACACACTTTTGCTTGTTTTAAGCGAAATAGCAAGCGTCGATACAAGAGAGTTCAACGCGCCGTAATACTTACCGTCAGAAAAAGAATCGCGTAATTTTTCGGCTATTTTTGAGTTCCCGCTAAATGTATTGTCCTGTGTTATTTCATCAGAGGAACCGGCAATGTTCCACACACTCTCAAAAATACTATCGCTTAATCTAAAGTTACCGGCAGTTATTCTTGAATAGTCTCTGTTGCCGCTAATATCAAGTGGAACATTAAAGAAGTCTACGCCAGTTATGCTGCCCTGCTCGTTTGTTGGATACGTATAACCAGTCGTATGTATATCGTTGATTGTTTGAGCTACAAGACGCGCAAGTTCGTTTAATTTATCTATGTAATAAGGTATCCCCTCGCCATATGTATTACCGGAGCCGTCCGAAATAACCATTTCCATATGGCTATAAAGCTCGCCGCTTATTACAGTGCCGTTTTCGATACTCAACTTAACCCCATCAAGGGTTAGATTGTTGCGGCAATACTCGGATCTGGCAACTACATTTGGCTCAACAGCATCTTCGATTCCCATATTTGAGCTGCCATAAACAAGCGCAACTCCGCAAAACGTAACGTCATACAAATCGCTATATTCCGGATTTGCTGTGAGCTCGACATCAATGTATTTAGTAAGATCTGTTATAAGCGCGTCTATTTGTTCCTTACCATCAAGAGAGGTGAGAGTTCCAGCTAATATTTCTGCATTTATATCGGCAATTTGCTTTGTTATAGCGTCAATTTCAGCTTTATATGATGATGCAGATGTTATTTCAATTTTATTAAAGCTTACCCCGGCTACAAGATCAACTCCGCCAATTTTGACATCAATCATGCTTTTATTGATATCACTGTTTTCATACGTGATATTGACATATCTGGACAGCTTATCAAGAAGCAGGTTTCTTTGATCACGGAGATCGTTTGCCGTATAACCGCTTCTTTCGTACTCTGCTATAGCTATATTTAACTTTGCAATCTGCTCAGCGGTTGAATTAATAATATCGGCGTTTGTTTTTATGCTGTAGTTTTGATCATCCCAAAGATCTATCATTTCATCGTACAGCACTCTGAAGTTTTCAGTCATGCTCACCGCTGCTTGCTGAACTGATGTTCTGTACTCTTCGCTTGTCGTATTGTTGGCAAAATCTTTTAAAGATTGGTAGAAGCTTTCGAGGGATCCTGTGATTCCCTGACCTTCTTTCAGTTCAGAATTAAACAGCCCCTCAAGATAAGCCAGCGCATTTGTCCTGTATTCGCTGTAATTATAGTCCATATTGAGGTCTCTGTACTGATTGTCAAGGTACAGATTCCGAACTTGCTGTGTATCTACGATAGCAACGCCGCGCCCTGTCTTATCTGCTGTGACTTGGCTGAGTAAATACCTGCCTTCAGTCGGTTCTATGGCGGAGGTTATGAGTCTTTGACGTGTGTATCCGACTGTATTAGCGTTTGCTATATTATGTCCTGTTAGCTTTAAGTTGGTCATAGCTACGGAAAGACCGGTTTTTGCTATTTCAAGGCTTCCGAATGTTGATGCCATTTCCCCCTCCGTAAATCTTTAATATAAACGACAAATGCAGCTAATTTATATATATTTTGATATATTTATACTCGTATATTATATCGTAATTTTATTGTCAGACTTTATAATCAAGCAAGCTGGCACCTTCATTTTCCTCTTGCTTTATCCCCTGCTGGTCATATGAATTTAATCCTTCTTCTTTACCGGCTATATACAGCAGATTTATCATAAAACTTGTGTATTCTATCTTACTATTGACTAAAGCACGGTTTGTTTCGTTTTGTAAAATAAGTTTTTCGGTTTCCTCGGCGAGTTTTGAGCCAATACTTAATAGCCGGCTTCTAATATCAGGGCTTTTAACACACTCGATTATGTCTGACAACTTTACGCCATCAGCCACAGCCCCAGAACCAGGCATCAAAGAAGCAACAATGTGCCCCCGCTCCTCTTCATTTGCCCGAAGTTCCGCAATTATTTCTTCTTCGTTTTGTACGAGGTCGTCAAGAGCAGAAATATCGTCCGTTTTCAATATTTTTTCTTTTTGTGCAGCAATTTCCGTAAGCTTTAAAACAATAGCCATCGCACGTTCTAAATTATCTAAAAGTTCAAAAGAGGCCTTGCAGGATTCCATTTTTCATTCTCCAGTTTTATTATCCTTTAATAAGTCCGCTGATAATTGCCTCTACAATTTTATCATCATGTATTGAGTATTCGTTTTTCTTGATTTCCTCCATGATTCTGGCAGCATTAATCTCATCTTCTATTTCTGATTTTTCAAGCAAATCCTTTGCTACCCTCATGTATGAAGAAAGCTTTTTCGCATCCTCTGAAATTTCAAAGCTATCGGAAACATTAGCGGTGAAATTAACCTTCGGTTTGTTCCCTTTTAATATGCTTAAATATTTCGATATGTTTTCAGTTTGATTAACACCATTAATCTTCACGATATATAACCTCAACTAAATTAATATTTTATTATTTTTCATTTCTCCAATGTGCAAGTGGTAGAGTGCCACTAAATGATTCAGTTTTTGTTTTTTCATCTGTACTTTTTGCTTTTTCTTTATTTGTTGTATTGTTTTGCTGTTTAAAAATGCCTGATACCTTTGACATACAATCACTGCACAATATGCCTTCTGATATTGCAACTCCACATGTTACGCATTTTTTCCTGCCATTAAGTTTGCTACCATCAATGACAACCCATCCCTCGTCTATCAGATAATTCAGCGTTTTTTCCGTAATGCCAGTTTCTTTAAGGATGGACTCAAAATCTCTCTCTTCAGGGTCACTGTATAAGTAAGCTCTGACCTTTGAATAAGCATCATCCACTATATTTATGCAGTATTGGCATACACTGGTATTTGTTGTTGTACTATATATATTGCCACAATACCTACACTTTTGTAAAGGCATATTCTCGCCTCCTTAATTCTAATACTGAGGCTCCACTTCTACTTAATGAATATTATTCGCTAATTCTTCCATACTGTCAGCCGTACGCAGGGCGCTGCTTGCGAACGAATATGCCCTCTGCGTGCGCAACAGCAGTGTTAACTCTTTTATAAGGTCAACATTTGAATTTTCAAGAGCGCCTTGAATAACACTAAAATCTCTTAATGCTGTGGCTTCGCCTGACACCTCTGTTGCCTGATAACGTGAACCTCCGGCAGACATGAGCCCGTCGGGATTTGTGAAAGATACAATTCCAAGCGATGATGACCAGCCATCCCCGCTGTATAGTACGCCATCTTCTGTTGCGCTGACCGAGGATATGTCGCCCGGGAGATTGATCCGTTCCCCGTTTCTATTTAACACATAATAACCATCGTTTGTTACAAGATAATTATTCTGTCCCTCGTGTGAGACCGCAAAGCTTCCATTTCTTGTGTAATAACGCTCGCCATCTGCACCGGAAATCATAAAGAATCCGTCGCACCTTATTGCAAAGTCCAGTACCTGGCCTGTGAAATTAATAGTGCCATCGCTGAAATCAGTCGCTATAGAAGCTGTAAGGACACCGCTTCCGCGAAGAAGATTCGAAGCTTCGCTGTCAGTCCCATCGGGATTGTCGATTAAGGTATATAAAGCATCTTTGAAATTCACAGTCGAGGATTTAAAGCCCGCTGTGTTGATATTAGCAATATTATTTGCGATGTTATCGATCCTTGTCTGCTGGGTTTTCATGCCAAGTGCCGCTGTGTGAATAGCTTGCATGATAAGCATTAACCTCCTAAGCTTCCAAGTTTAACAGCAAGACCAAGCGACTCATCAGTTATGCTGACAATCTTTTGACTTGCCTCGTACTTACGATAAACCGTTATCATATCGGTAATTTCATCAATAACATTTACATTTGAAAGCTCCTGCATACCCTGACGCACAACAGCTCCGTTTGCAGGGACAGCAGCGGCTCCACCGTAAGCATAATAAAGGTTATTACCCTCTTTGCGAAGCACGCCTTCATCTTCAAACGTCTCAATGCGCAGTCTTCCAACGTTGCGCCCGTCGACATTTATTACACCGTTTGCCAACACTTCAAATTCAGTCGTACCAATATTAATTCGTCCTTCAGTTCCAAGGACGTAATGTCCATCGGCAGTGACAAGATAGCCATTACCATCAACAGAAAAATTGCCAGATCTCGTATAGCGAACGCCTTCTTCTGTTTCAATTGTGAAAAAACCATCGCCTGTTATTGCAAGATCAGTACTGACACCGGTTCCTTCAAAAGCGCCGCTCGAAAAATCTGTTACAATTTCATCAACATGGGTGCCGTAGCTGTATGGGCCAACATCTACGCCACCATAAACCTTTACACTTGGATCGTTTAATCTTTTAATTATTTCTTCGTTGAATGTCGTCGTCACAAGCGTATCTTTTTTGAAACCGGTCGTCTCTGCGTTGACAAGATTGTTTGTCAACACATCCATCTTATTTCGTTGAACCATCATTCCTGTGGCAGCTGTGTACAATCCCCTGACCATACAATACCTCCATATATGCTTAAGGCTATATGTTCCGATGCGGCACGTAATGGTTCTTTCTTGTTTTTATCGATAACTTTTTTATGTAATTAACAAGAAAAGAACTATATTATTATTTTTTTACATTTTGTTTACAACATCAGTTAGCCAGTGAAATTTTTCAAAGCCATTTTCATGTCAAGTAGTATTCTTGAATGTAACTGAGACACTCTCGAATCGGAGACTCCAAGAATATCAGCTATGTTTTTGAGCGGCAGGCCTTCATAATAATGAAGCGTTATAAGCATTTTATCTCGCTCGGAAAGCTCAGAGACAACCTTTTTCAGCGCATCATAAATTACCTCATCCTCAAGACGCTGATAAGGATCGTCAGATATTGAGCTTTCAGATTCTTCTGTATTCTTTTCAAATATTATTGACTCGAATGATACGAGGTTGAACATATGTGACTTCTGAAGGACTTTCTGAACTGAAGACTTTTTTATTCCAAGGTATTTAGAGATCTCTTCATCCGTTGGTTTTCTGTTATACCTCGCTTCAAGTACCTCGTACGCATTCTGTATAATGTTTATTTTTTTACGCAGGCTTGTCGGCGCCCAGTCTTGTTTGCGCATATAATCAATAATTTCGCCCCTGATACGGGAAGTCGCATAAGTCTGGAATTTAACGCCAAACGACCTGTCGTATTTATTAACTGCGTCTACAAGCCCGAGCACACCGCAATTAATGAGCTCGTCCTTTTCGCTGTAATCTCGATAGTATGGCATAAGGCGCTTAACTATAATATTGACTATGTACAGATAATGAGATATTATTTCGCTTTTTATCTTTTCATCACCTGTGGCGAAATACTTATCCCAAAGCGCTTCAATGTCGTTATTATCTTTTTCACTGTCAATATTGTCGGTATTTTTGATGTTGTCGAGATTGTTAAGATTGCCGTTATAATCATTTTTTTCTTTATTTTCTTGCATTTTTCTAAACCTTCTCTACCAACACATACAAGGTGCTTTCTACACAAAAACTATACAGTTATGGTAGTTTTATAATGCTCTCAATCTGAAGCTGTTTTGTCGGCTCAACCTCGGCATATGATAATACCGTAAGCCCTGGGGCTACCTGCTCAATTATCTTCTTGAACTTCGCTCTTGTAACTGGAGCTGTTATCACAACAACCCGCTTCCCTTGAGTTGATGCTTTATCTATTATTTCTTTTGTGCTCTTGTAAATTCCTTGAAGCTGCTCAGGTTCAAGTATTGTAACTGTCCCTGTGTCAAGCAGCTTTGTTTTTTCAAGTATTATCTGCTCAACCTTTGAGTCAAGGGCAACAATGAGTATATCATCATCCGAGAAGAACCTCTGCGTTATTACCCTGCTTAAGTTTTGTCTGACATACTCGGTCAAATCATCCGGATTCTTTGTAATTGAGCCATAATCAGCAAGAGTTTCAATTATCGTCGTCATATCTTTAATCGGTACATTCTCACGAAGAAGCCTTACAAGAATCTTCTGAATGTCGCCATATGTAAACATTTTCGGCACAACTTCCTCAACAAGCGTTGGCTGCTGCTGCGCAAGATTATCAATAAGCATTTTGACCTGCTGACGGTCAATTAGCTCGCTGCTGTGCTGTTTGATTACTTCCATTAGATGAGTAGTTATGACAGACAGCGGATCAATCGTCGTATAGCCAAGAAGTTCAGCGCGTTCTCTTTGCTTCTTTGTTATCCAAAGTGCAGGCAATCCGAATGTCGGCTCAGTTGTTTCAATTCCAGTTATCGTTTCCTCGACCCCGTCCGTATTTATAGCAAGATAGTGATCCGGCATGACCTCGCCTTTTGCGACTTCGCTTCCCTTAATCAATACCCTATATTCGTTTGGCCCAAGCCTTACATTATCCCTCATTCTAATTGATGGTATTATAATTCCAAGGTCAACTGCGCACTGTCTTCGGATCATTATAACGCGGTCAAGCAAATCCCCGCCCAAGCTTTTGTCAACAAGTGGAACAATACCATAACCGAACTCAAACTCAATTTGCTCAACCTGAAGGAGATTGAGTACATTTTCAGGCCTGCGTTTTTCCTCTGCGCTCATTTTGGCTGTTTCTTCTTCGACTGTCTTTACAGGCTGAGCTTGCGAGCGCATCTGAAGATACCCTATTACTAAAAGAACGGCTGCTATTGAGAGAATCTGAAGCTTCGGGAACCCAGGTATTAAGCAAATAAGGACTAAAACGGCGCCGCATATTAATATTGTGTTCGGATTAGATATCAGTTGTTTTGACAAATCCGAACCAAAACTGCCTTCCGACGCTGATCTTGTAACGACTATACCTGCTGACGTTGATATTAATAGCGCGGGAATCTGGCTGACGATTCCGTTGCCGACAGTTGCCATCGTATAAACAACAGCGGCTTGTTTAAAGTCCATGCCTTCCATTGTAAGCCCGACTACGAGCCCACCAATGATGTTGACGGCAGTAGTAATTATTGAAAGTATGGCATCGCCTTTGATAAATTTACTGGCACCGTCCATAGCGCCGTAAAAATCAGCCTCTCGCTGTATGTCATCCCTGCGCTTTCGCGCAGTAGCTTCATCAATTACACCTGTGTTTAAATCAGCGTCAATTGCCATCTGCTTACCGGGCATAGCGTCAAGCGTAAAGCGGGCAGCAACCTCCGAAACACGCTCGGCACCTTTTGTTATTACAACGAATTGAATCGCGATTATGATAATGAATACAATAATACCTACGACAATGTTTCCGCTTATGACAAATGAGCCGAATGTGGCGATTACTTCACCAGCGTTGCCCCCATTGCTTAGAATAAGCTTTGTTGCCGATAAGTTAAGCGCAAGCCTAAAGAGCGTTGTTAGAAGTAAAAGCGTCGGCAGCACTGAAAACTCCAGTGCGTTTTTTATGAAAAGTGTCGTCAGCATCATAAATAATGACGCTGTTATATTGATTATCAAAAGCGCGTCAAGAAGCCATGTAGATATCGGGATAATTATAAGTAGTACAATACCAAGTGTTATGCCCGAAACGATTATATCGGATCTTTTCATTAAAACGAACCTTTATGCTTATCTTTTATTTGTAGTTTTATAAACATAGATAAGTATATCTGCGATCGCCTGATACATCTCAGGTGGTATTTCACTGCCTATCGGACATGATGTATAGAGAGCGCGGGCGACAGGTTTATTTTCAACGATTGCTATATTATACTTCTTAGCTACTTCCTTTATTCTGAGTGCAAGATAATCCTGACCTTTCGCGACGACAACAGGAGCTTTATCAATATTTTCCTTATACCTGAGTGCAACAGCATAATGTTCCGGGTTTGTCACAACAACAGTTGCTTCGCGTAAGTCTCTCATCATGCGCATCATGCTCATTCTGCGCTGTTTTTGCTTTATCTTGCCCTTTATCTGGGGGTCACCTTCAATCAGCTTATACTCTTCTTTCACTTCTTGCTTTGTCATCATCAAATCTTTTTCATATTTCCACCATTGATAAAGGGCATCTAACAATGAAAGGCTTATCAAAATAAGAGCAATTGTAATCGCCATTGAAAAACATGACGTCATCAAATAGGAAAAAGCCTTCGAGGGGCTTGTGTAAATCATCCTGATAAAATCAGGTATGTAAGCCTTTATATATTTGTAAATAACATAGGTAAGAGCAGCAACTTTTATAAGGGATTTTGCAAGCTCAACGAAAATAGTGGGCGAAAATAACCTTTGGAACCCGTTAACCGGGTTGATTCTGCTAAAATCCGGCTTCAGTTTTGCCGTAACGAAAAGCGGGCCTGTTTGAAGAACATGAGCAAGTACCGCGCAAACAATTCCCGTTGCCATTATTGGAATAACAGATGGCAAAACAGTTATTAATATATTCTTATAATCAGACATTACCGACCGCGCTGTTATGTTCGCAGCTTTTTCAGCGACGCCGCTTGACATTCGGTCATAAACAAAGGTCTGTAAAAACTCCATGAAACCACTAAAACCGAGTCTTATCGCGCCGAACATTATAAACAGCATAACAGCCGTTACAATGTCGATACTTTTATGTACCTCTCCTCGTTCTCTTGCGTCTCGCCTTTTCTTTGGAGACGCTTTTTCTGTTTTTTCACTACTTCCCTTTTGCGCCATTATTAATTATTTCATTCCCGCAAGATAATTGAACATATCACCGACATAATCAAACGCTTTCGAATATATCGTTTTCGTAAAACCTACAAAGCTTGCAATACATAGCATTAACATGAGAATTCCGATTAGAAGTCTCAACGGTATTCCAACAACAAACATGTTCATCTGTGGAACCGTTCTTATAATAATCCCCATTGCAACCTCAACTATCATCCCTGCAGCAATAACTGGCATGGCAACCATAACGGCAAGCACAAATGAACTTGACATCGTTTCAGCGGCACATAAAAGGATTTCCTTTGGAGCAGTTGCGGCTCCAACAGGGACTTTTTCGAATGTTTTATACATTATCTCAATCAACTTGAGGTGACCGTCATATGAAAAAAACACAAGGAGCAAAACTATGTTTAAAAAACCGCCCGTAATCGGAGACTGTACGTTGTTTTGAGGATCATATATGCTTGCCATTGAAAAACCAATCTGATAATCTATAATGCCGCCGGCTGTCAGTGCAAGGCCGAACATTGTTGTAAGGACATATCCCATCGCTACACCAAAAAGAAGCTCGCGGATACATACAAGAAAGTACTTTAAAAGATTCTCATATGCCGGGAATACATCCGGTGCTGAAATGCTCATTACGAATACGACTGTGAGCATGATGCAAAGACCTATTTTAAAGATAGACGGCACATTTTTTCTTCCGAATATTGGGCTTCCTATAAGAAGCCCGCTCACCCTTAAGAAAAGCAGGAATACATAGTCGATGTGATCGCTTATGACAGACGCTGCTGCCATTACACCCTACCTCAGCATTACATTTATCGACGAGTATAGATCGGTTGTAAAATCTGTCAGGTTGTTAATAATCCAACCACCGAAAATGAGAAGCGACAGAAGTATGCCTATTATCTTTGGCGCGAAAGCAAGTGTCTGCTCGTTAATCTGTGTCGTCGCTTGAAAAATTGAGATGAGAACACCTATGACAAGTGCGACGCCAAGCATCGGAAGTGAGGACATCAGCACAACATATACAGCATTTCGTATTATTGTTAATATTTCAATTTGTGATAGCATATTTTCTTTTTATGTCCTCCGTATATCTTTTCTACCGGGCCCGATACTAAAACGGCATCGCACTATTCAAGCGGATATCATGCGTCATACTCAGCCCGTCATAATCTACGCAGCAAAGCTTGTAATAAGCGTGCCGATAGTAAGCTGCCAGCCATCGACCAAAATAAAAAGGAGAATCTTAAAGGGCATTGATATCATTGCAGGCGGCAACATCAGCATACCCATTGACATAAGTGTGCTGGCGACAATCATATCTATAACTATAAATGGTATGTAAAGAAAAAACCCTATTGCGAACGCATGCTTAAGCTCGCTCGTCATAAAAGAGACGATAACAATTCTATTGGGGATATCATCAAGATTGTCTGTTTCCTCAATCCCCGCTAAATCGGTGAAAATATTTAGATCAGTTTTATATGTTTGCTTTAGCATGAAGTCGCGAAGCGGCTCCATCGCTTTGTCAGCAAACTCTTCAAACTTAATTTCTCCTTCGGAATAAGGCTTGTACGCTTCCTCATTAATCTGTGATAAAGCAGGGCTCATAACGAAAAACGTTATAAAGAGAGAAAGCCCTATGATTACAGAGTTTGGAGGCATGTTTTGAAGCCCGATAGCATTGCGAATCATCGATAAAACGATAACAATTCGCGTAAAGCCCGTAAGCATTATGAGAAGCGTTGGCAACAGTGTAATAAGCGTAAGTAAAATGATAATTTTCAGAGCTTGCGACTCTTCTCCGAGAAGCGAGTCAAGCGTTTCTTCAAGTGTCAGAGCAGATGCGTGAGATGATAACGCAATAATGACAGATATTATTATAAGAACAGTTATAAAAAACAGCAGAACTCTCAAAGCTGACGTTTTTTTGCTCTTTGCCTTTTTTTTGCCGGCATGCTTTAATTCTTCGAATTGTTCATCTGCCAGTTTTCCATTCTCATTCGCAAATACGGTCATAATCCCTTCCGTCCCAACCTCGATAAAAGCTCCTTCATAAAACCTGAGCCACTATCGGGGGGATGATTTCTTGTCTCATCACTATCAGTTTTAATATTTAGCTCATCGGCCCGCATCTTATCAAACTTCTCGATATTTTGACTGCCGACTCCAAGAAGATATATGTATTCGCCAACTTCAATCAGCACAACACTCTTATCCTTCGCCAAAGGAAGAGTTCCAATCAGCTTCATCGGGATTTTTTGATTACCAAACACCCGCCCCCTGCTCTTCAACGCAAGCCGCGGTAAGTAAAGAGCTGATACGATTACAGCGGTAATGGCAAGTATTACTTTAAAATAATCCCAAAAACCCATCGAGTGCCGCCTTATACCTGCATGCTCATTATATCTTTGTATGCTTCGATTGCTTTGTTACGTATTGCAACTGTCAGACTAAGTGCAATCTCGGCTTTTTCAGAAGCAATCATAACTGATGATAAATCATCAAGATTTCCACTGAGAAGATTAAGCGAAAGTAAATTATTTTCTTTATTTGTTTCCTCTGTCAGTGACATCGCTTTTGATAATATGTCGGCAAAATCTGAGTCCCCCAGCTCCGCTCCTGTTTGTGTCCTAAGCAGTTCTTTTGCTGTGCCGTATATATTCTCCAGACTATTAACAAAAGAAGTGTCGATTTCGGGCATTTTTAATTCCTCCGCTTATCTAATTAAAGTAGGACGTAGATGTTTTTTAGCCGATGCTACTTGCCAATTTCAAGAGCTTTTATAGCCATTTCCTTATAAGCGTTGAAAGCCGTTACGTTAGCTTCATATGAGCGGTATGCGGAGATCATGTCCACCATCTCCTGAAGTGTGTCGACGTTCGGGTATTCGACATATCCTTCCTCGTTTGCATCAGGATGATTCGGATCATAGACAAGCTTAAAATCTGTGTTGTCTCCACCAATCTCAAGAACTTTGACGCCGCCAACTACATCGTTTGTGCGGCCTTTTATAATATCGGCGAACGTATTTTCCTGCTCACCAAACACTACGTACTTACGTCTATATGGGCCACCATCTTCAGTTCTTGTTGTATCGGCGTTTGCTATGTTTTGCGCAATAACATCCATTCTAAGCCTTTGTGCTGTCAGACCGGATGCGCTTATGTCCATGCCGCTAAGAAAGCCCATTGCGATACCTCCTAATTATCTCTTGTTGTGTGTATCTCATTATTTAATATTTATTGCGGTATTCAGCTTTTCAAACTCTGAATTTATCCTATTGACAAGCGCATAATACTCAATCTGGTTTTTCGCAAGCGCTACCATTTCAGTTTCAATATCAACATTATTGTCATCCAGTCTTACAGAAGTTGAGACTTTGCGCACCACCTTTGGCTCAATATCAAGTATATCTTTGACATTAATGCTGCTTCCGTCAATGTGACGGCTATGCGTTTTACGTAGCTCTAACTTGCTTTCGTCGTCAGATTTTAAAGCCGCTGTCATAAAATCCTCAAACTCAACCTCAGATGATTTAAACCCAGGGGTATCTACATTGGCGATATTGTTTGCTATAACTTGATTTCTTAACCATGTTACATCAAGGCCTTTTTTCAATAGATCAACCGATGAAAACAGATTGTCCCACATATTATATAGCCTCCTGGTTTTATGACACAGAATAGCGCTACTTAATAATCATGTAGCTGATCCTGTGAGATGCCGTTCTTACCTGCTGTTTTAGCCGCATTATCGCACTCTGCGGCTTCAAAATATGTATCACCTATGTGCTTTTTTTATCACTTAATCAATTCTGTGATTCTGACACCATAATTCTCGTCAACAACGACTACTTCACCACGTGCTATCTTTTTACCGTTGACAATAACCTCAACTAAATCTCCCGCTTGTTTGTCAAGCACAATGATTGAGCCTGTGGTGAAATTAAGCACAGTATTTAAGTTTTTCTTTGCCGTACCAAGTTCAACAGTTACTTGCAGCGGTATATCGTTAATAAGTCTAAAATTTAACATCTCGGTGTTTTTTTCCTTTTGAGACTCCGTGTTGTCATCCAACATATCATCGAAACTATCAAATTGAGGCTGTCTTATAGCCTTAACGGGACGCTTTTTTGCGATTGCACGAGCGTTATTGCCTGCGCCTTCGTTTTTTAAGGCGTTCACAGAGCGTGGTTCTACTTTCTTGATATCGTTATTATCATTTTCCATGTCGTCACCAGTACTCATTAGAGTTTTTATAAGTGTTTTTGCCATATCTATTGACATTAGCTGCAAGAGCTTGCTGTCCAGTAACCCCTCTATTTTCATATCGAAGCTGATCAGAACAAGCGGGGTAGCTCCACCAAGAAACAACTGTGATACATTCTCGCGGTAATCAACCATTGTTACGTATGGAGGAGATATGCTTATTCTTAAACCAACCATGCATGACATCGCGGTAGCCGCTGTCCCCATCATCTGATTCATGACTTCGCTCATTGCGCTGAAGTGAAGATCATCAAGTTTAAAATTATTTTCATCAATTTTACCGTCGCCGCCCATCAAAAGGTCAGTTATAAGCGCAGCATCATAATCTCTTATTAATAAAAGATTATTTCCACGAAGCCCTGATGTAAATTCTACATTAACCACCAGAAATGGGCAATTATAAGGTTCAAATATGCGGTTTGCTTTTACTACCTTAACGTTTGGTGTTGTTATCGTTACTTTATGCCCGATTAGGGCGTACATTGTTGTCGCCGAATTGCCTATACAGATATTCCCGATTTCCCCAAGAGCATCTACTTCTTCCGAGGAAAAATAATCACTTATATTTTCCTCCCACTTGTCGGTCGTGTTTTGTTCCTGACCGTTTATGTTTGTCTCTTCTGTGTCGGCGTTAATCTTGATTTCTGCTCTTGTATCGCCTTTTTTCTGAGACATATCAATCAATATCTTCTTCTCCCATTATATTATTAATAATTTTAACCGCCAAGTGGTTTTTAATAGTACCGACAGAGACGTAATATTTAGGTATTTGTTGACATTTTAATATAAGTGGTTCGTTTATTTTGTGCTGAAGCATGATTACATCTCCAACACTAAGACTCAATATATCTCGTGTAGTTGCTTCTGTTGTGTTAAATTCGCAACTAACCACTATATCAGAGTTTTTTAATGAACTGATAATGCTGTCTGATGGGCCCGTTTGTTTTTTTGGCATTCTACCGGAGTAAACAAATCTTGTCCTTAATGTTTTCATAAAGGGCTCAAGGGCTTGGTGAGGAAGACATAAGCCTATTATTCCGCTTTCGTTACCGATAGTCATGTTAAGCGTTACCATCAACACAGCTTCGTTTAAATCGACAATCTGAGCAAATTGCATACTTGTCTCTATCCTCTCAAGAGTCGATTTAAACTCAAACATTTTACTCCAAGAGTCATCGTGAATTCTAAGCATCTGACTAACGACTCGTTCTAAAATGGCAAGCTCTATCTCGGTAAACTGCCTTCCCTCAGAATTAACTTCACGGGTACCTCCGAGAACACTTTTTATAATTGAATATGAAATTTTTTTTGATAATTGAATTATGATTGAACTCGGAAGTGATACTGAGTTAATTATTGCAATTACAGCAGGTGTTGGAACAGAGTTGTTAAACTCGTTAAAGGACATTTCTTCAATAGAAAGTACTTCCGCATCACACGCTGCTCTCAACATTCCGACAAAGTAGTTCGAAAGCGAATACCCGAAACTTCTGTATACTATGCTTATTGCACGTATTTGTTCCTTTGTAAACTTATTAGCAGTTTTAAAATCATACCGCTTAATGTTATTGCCTTTCTTTTCAACTTCAACTCTCTCGTTTCCCGAAACTATATCCTTTAGTAGTTGGTCTATTTCTGCTTGCGATAACACTTCATTCAATATGATCACCTTCTTCGAACTTTCGTATTTTTCGCATGATCTTATGATTCGGTGTCATTGCATTACAAAATCGCCAAAATACACCGACACTATGTGATTAGTTCCGAGAGCTTCATTCAGCGCTACGGGTATCATCTCTCTTAGCTTGTCTTGGATTGTTGAGCTCTTTATGTCATCTTCATTAAGCCCTCTTAAGATGAATAAAATAGTGTCTCGAATTATAAACTCGTTTTCATCCAAATATTTGTCAAGACCACCTCTGTCTGTAACGATGATAATGGAAGTTTTAAAAAGCTTCGAGCTATCTTTAACATTTGTTACAAAAAAATCTTCAATAGCGTAGTAGTGATACCCTTCTTCAGAGTCATTATTGTTTTTATGTATAACGAAATAATATGCTACTGCGCCTGCAATGAGCAATAACAAAAGAATAATCGTAATAACTGATTTATTATTTGATTTCATCCTTATTACCCTTTGCTATCTTATGTATCGTTTTTCTCAATAATAATATCGACTCGCCTGTTATTTGCGCGTCCTTCCGGTGTATCGTTTGTATCAATAGGCCTGTATTCGCCATAGCCCATTGCTGACAGCTTATCAGGTTCTATATACCCGGTATCAAGGATTAAACGAAGTGTATTCGTCGCTCTTCTTGTTGAAAGGTCCCAGTTGTCAAGGAATTCTTTTGACGTCATCGGTACTATGTCCGTATGTCCTTCAATGCAGACCATCTTCACACATTCGATATTCCAACCGATGATACGAGCGATATTTTTGATAGTATCAACACTCTCCGGGAGTATATCGGCTTTACCTGAATTAAAAAGAGCCAATTCATTAAAGCGAAGGAGGATTTTTCTATCAATACGGACGACGCTCACTTGGTTTCCAAGGTCGAAATCATTAATATATTTCTTTATACTTTCGTATAGACCATCGAAAGCGACGTCTTCTTCACCTTCCTCATCGACGTTGTCGTCCCCGCCGACATCTCCGGCTCCTCCAGCAGAGTCCTCAGTCTCAATTTCATCTTCTTCAATACGGTTGTTATAATTCACCATAGGATCTATGATTCCGATGGGGTCTTCCCTTGCTTGAATTTCGTTAAGCATGGGGATTTCATTATATGACATGTTTTTACCGGAAAATGCTCTGACAAGCATATGAAACTTTTCCGCATCTAATGAGGAAAATGAATATATAAGGACAAAAAAGCATAAGAGCAAGGTTACCATGTCGCCGTATGTATCCATCCAGCTGTAACCGCGTTCTTCTTCATCTATTGTTTTTCTACGTCTTTTCATGTGTCACCTCAAAAAGCAACTGCGATAATACTCATCTCACTTGTTTTTTGTATATCGCTTATTTGCTTTTGCAAATTTTTGCACCAACACAAAACTTTAATATCTCAATTCTTATGCCGTCGGAACCTTTTTCGTATCACTTTCTTTACTGCTGCTAAAAACTCCAACCTCCGCCTTTCTCTCCCGAGACGAATTAGAAAGGTATGCATTGAGCTTTTCCTTGATAATCCTTGGGTTTTCACCGTTTTTAATAGCTACAATACCCTCAATTATCAATTCATTATGCAAATACTCATTTTCACCTATCGCTTTCATGTGTTTTGATAGGGGTGTAAAGACAAGGTTTGCAAGCATTGATCCATAAAACGTTGTGACAAGGGCTACAGCCATGTTCATGCCAATTGATTCCATATTCTGCAGCTTAGTCAGCATGTTAATAAGACCAATGAGAGTACCAATCATACCAAATGCCGGAGAATAAGCAGCAGCTGAATCTAAGATTGCTCGATTTGCTGCGTGACGTTCCTTTGTAATTGATAGCTCCGTGTCAAGTATGCTGGTGATCAACTCGGTGTCAGCCACGTCAACAGCAAGCATTAAACCTTTTTTCAAAAATGGATCTTGGATGCTGTCGATTGAATCATCAAGTGCTAAAAGGCCATATCTTCTTGCAATGTTAGCATATTCTATAATTGCGTCAATATCTTCGTGGAAATTATATGGCTTATATTTTACCGTCGCCCATATAGCTTTGATAAGGCTTTTTATTCTGCTTAACGGATACGATGCGCAAACAGCGAAAATAACGCCTCCAACAACGATGAATATTGATGCGGGATCATAAAAGCTAGAGAGATCCCCTCTCATTTTTATGCTCGTCGCGACACACAAAAATCCCAGTATAATACTGAAAACTATGGATTTATTCATTTTATAAGCCTCGATATATGCTTTATTCTACTTCATTGCGAGCTACTATAATCTTTTTTCGCGCGTCCGCAATGAGCTTAATGACTTCATCAACTGTTTCGGCAACACCAATTTTCCGTCCTGATATCATGGAAATAATTGTGTCTGGGGTCTCTTCCATAAATTCAATTAGATTTTCATTCAGCCAGAACATTTCTGTTCTGTTAATTCGTGTTAATTTTATCATATAACCTCCCAGATGCGCAGAATCAGATTGATAGAGCAAAGCATCGGTTATTCATTAGCGCTTTAAGTTAATAAGCTCTTCAAGCATTGCGTCTGATGTCGTAATTACTCTTGAATTTACCTGATAACCTCTTTGCGTTATTATCATGTTTGTCAGTTCTGTCGCAAGATCGACGTTTGACATTTCAAGATAACCCGACTTAATCGCACCGCATCCATCATTAACAAAGTGTATTTCGGCTTCACCGCTGTTCGACGTAACACTGTAATAGCTGTTCCCTGCTTTTTCAAGTCCTCCGGTGTTGTTAAATGTTGCGAGGACAAGTCTTCCAATCGTTAAGACTTCGCCAATGCTGTTTATTGCAGTTACCGCACCGTTTGAATCGACTGCATAATCTGTGTATGTTTCGTAAATGGGATTCCCATCTATATCCGTTTCGCCTGTCGGAATTGAGCCGATTATTTTAATTCTGTCGAATATGGGATTGCCGTCTACGTCATAAAGCGGCATTCCATTTTTAACATCATCAGCATTGCCCATGACGCCCATTACATAATCACCGTTCGCAGTGACAAGATATCCATCAGCATCAAGGGTAAATGCACCGTTTCTTGTGTAATAATAGGCACCGTCGCTGCCTCTTATAACAAAGAATCCCTCGCCAGTAATTGCAAAGTCAAGTGTGTTTGAAGACGGTTGCATACTGCCTTCCGTCATATTGAGACCTATCGCCGAAATCGTTACACCAAGCCCAACTTGCTGCGGGTTAATTCCGCCGCTCGTTTCTGTTGGAGCTGTTGCTGCGCTGAGAGTCTGGCTATACACATCCTGGAACACAACTCTGCTCGACTTAAAACCTATGGTGTTTACATTGGCAACATTATTGCCTATCACATCCATAGCTGTCTGGTTTGTCTTAAGCCCTGAAACGGCTGAATACAGTGAACGCATCATAAGGCATATATCTCCATTCTTTTTATTTTTTATTTTGTATTTTTTATTTTGTATTGAATAATGGTAAAAATGTTTACTTATAATGTGTTTTTCTTACTCACTGGATTATTTCATGCGTGACAGTTTCTTCGCCTACCTCGGATGGCTGGTTTGTATCATTATCGGTGTCCGCAGGAGCTTCGGGAGTGACTATTTCTCCCGTCACATCATCCGAAAAAATGCGGAGCACATTTGATACATGTATCGCTGTATCGCCAATGACGACGTATGCGCTACCGTTTTTATATACTATGCTGTCCACACACCCTTTGTAGGAATATGTAATTCCTGCGTTCGAATCAAAAACTTCTGCATAAACAACTTTGCCGATCATTGAGCTTGCCTGAGAGTTTATCAGTGTGGTATTCATATTTTGCATGTGCTCAAGGGTTGTCATCTGTGCAAGTTGGGCGACAAATTCCGTATCAGTTTGCGGATTAAGCGGATTCTGATACTGAAGCTGAGCTAAAAGCAGTTTTAAGAATGTGTCCGTTCCAACAGGTAATGTTCCGCTCTTCGATTTCGCGCTTTGTGTTTCGACATAATTTATTCCGTTAGACACGTCATTAACAGCAGCAATTGATTCAGCCATATTGTTTCTCCTTATAACTAAACTCGATATTCAATGGACTCGACAGCTTCAGCATCATAATAATAATAGTAATCATGCAGTATAAGGATGTGCTTCCTACTATTATTGTCGAGCCACGCTGTATCATCGGCCGCTAAACTCTTATACGCGGGCTGCTCGCGACCATAACTGCCACTTCTTTGTCCGCTGCCCTCTGAGCTATAATTTGATGCACCGCTGTCCATGTATCTTACATCAAAACTGTCTATTTGTATGCCATGCTCCTGTATAGCACTGACCATGCTGTCCACCTGACCTAACAAAGAGGCGCATATATCAAGGTCATCTGAGCGTATCTCGACGTAAAGCCCCTTCTCTGATTGTGACATAAATATCGAAAGCTTCCCTAAACTTTCCGGTTCAAGTGTGATATGTATCTCCGATTCCCCTGTTTCAATGCCTCGGAAATCGTGTATGAAATTATCAATCGCTTTTTGCACAGCGGAGCTTTTTTCAGTGTTATCAGTCGCAGGCACAGCTTCATTTGTCACTGTCGTGAAATCAGAGACGACACCAGATATCTCGCTCGCTATTTTACTTTCATTTGTTGATGCAGATTCATTATTATTCTGGTTTTCACCGACCGCATCTGAATTTAATCCAGCAGTATCTCTTGATTGCAGGCTTTTTAGCACACGCTCAATGAAAACGGAAGTGCTGCCTGCGTTTGCGTTTTCATCGCTTACTGACTTTATGGATTCACCAGAAGAATCTGCTCTTAAGCTGCCATATCTTATGTCGCCATCTTCACCGTTTGCTCTATTTGTTGCGTCTGCATTATTGACATTTACAGATACTGGAACAATGCCTGCATTCTCAGCTTCTGTTTCACTGCTTGATGTTTCGCTGACAAGCTCACTAAAGGGGGATGTTTTGACTATCGTATCCGATGTTATATCAGACACACCTACTTCTGCCTTTGCTGTTTCCGAAGCGGTGTTGGATACCTGTGTCAGATCAGCATCAGCCGACACCAGCACATCGCCTTTTACATCAGAGTCATTACTTTGTAAAAACATTGCGGATGCCTGCATAATCTGGGCTGCGGATGTCATTTGCGCCGCTGTTGCTTCAGCGGTTACAAGATTTTCATCAATCTTTGCTTCATTTTTTTGCTTATTCTCAGCTTCACCTTGAAGTTTGTTTCCGTCCGATGAATCGACTTCCTCTTTAGAATTTACATCGGCTGCATCTTCATCAAGATAAAAAATAAGCGCCCCAAATTCCCGCGTATCATCGGCTTTGATTTTTCCATCATTGCCTTGCCCGCAATTGGCAATTGCGGTATCAGTTTTTCCTACAAACTGCCCCGCAAGAGAATACGCGATCGCGGCCGCTTTCATAGCATCCCCCCCCTTTTTAATATGAAGGTATTATATTCAACTGTAATATTTAATTAAACTAAAATAGATTACCCTGACTGCTTTAACTGCTCTTCCGAATTCGTAATTCTAAATGATAAAATATCCTGAATTACATTTGCTTCTGCCTTTTCTTCTTCATCGAGGTGGTCAGCATACTTCTTTTCACGTAATTTTTCGAGTCCCTTCACTTCTTTGTAAATTTCTGCTAGCTCCGAACGTTTTTGCTCAACTTTTTTTCGCGCGGCAACAACTTGTTTTGTAGCGAGAGATATCATATTTTCAAGATCTTTAAAGAAATCCGAATATGCCTTTATTGTTCCGGGCGAGATGCCACGAACAGCCATAGCCTCGTAGGCTTCTGTTTCTTTTTGGCGGGTGGCTAACAGGGCATCTCTTTTTTCAACCGCTCTGCGATATTCAGCCTCTGCAGCATAATATTCTGCCTGCAGTTTGTCCTTCATGCTTTGCTTCACTCTATAAAGTGGGTCAAACGCAAAAACGAACTTTCTCATCTCGCTCCCAAAAGCCTATCTCATTATGTGTAGTCACTTGCTGTCACGTCCAATCGAGAACATTTCAGCTTTCACTTCGTCATATGTCACAGATTCGTCCATTTGCTGGCATAAAAACTTATTTATGCTCGGATTCAACCTTATAGCCTCGTCAATTTCAGCATTTGAGCCTGCTTTGTAAGCACCAATGTCGATTAAGTCTTTCGCGTTTTTATAAGTTGCCATTACGCTTTTTATGTAAGAAGCATGGTTATATTGTTCCTTTGGAACAATATCTTTCATTACACGGCTTACACTTTGCAGCACATCTATCGCTGGATAATGGTTTTGCGTCGCAAGCGAACGGGAAAGGACGATGTGCCCGTCAAGTATGCCTCTCACAGTGTCGGAGATAGGCTCGTTTAAATCATCGCCTTCTACAAGCACCGCATAAAGTCCTGTTATAGAGCCTTTGTCTGATGTGCCTGAACGTTCAAGAAGCTTTGGCAATATCGAATACACAGACGGCGGAAATCCTCTTGATACAGGAGGCTCACCAACTGCCATACCAATCTCACGTTGAGCCATAGCAAAGCGAGTTACCGAATCCATAAGCAAAAGCACTTTTTTGCCCTGATCCCTGAAATACTCGGCTATGCTTGTGCCCACTAAAGCTGCTTTCAAACGTAAAAGAGCTGGCTGATCCGACGTAGCTACTATCAAAACAGATTTTTTAAGCCCCGTGGGACCGAGGTCTTTTTCAATAAAGTCGTTTACTTCGCGTCCACGCTCGCCAACAAGCACTATTACGTTTACATCAGCTACAGCGTATCTGGCAATCATTCCAAGAAGCGTGCTCTTCCCGACGCCGCTTCCGGCAAATATACCAAGTCTTTGTCCCTGACCAACCGTCAGAAGACCATCTATAGCCTTTATTCCAAGAGGAAATTCTTCTTTTATCCTTTTTCGTGATAATGGATCGGGTGGTTGTCCATCAACAGGATAATAACCCTCAGCGATAATTTCTTCGCCACCATCTATTGGCTCACCAAGTGCATTAAGCACTCGCCCGATGAGCTTTTGAGATACAGGAACGCTAAGCGATTTCCCTGTTGACACGACGCGGCTACCAAAGCCAATTCCTGACATATCTCCGAAAGGCATCAGAAGAACTCGCTGATCATTAAAACCGACGACTTCCGCTTCAACATATTTATCTCCCTTAGAGGGGTATATCCGGCATATATTGCCCATGTTTACGGCCGGACCGTTTGACTCCACGGTAAGCCCGACGACTTTCATCACTTTACCGCTGCGTTCAACCGGATCTATATCCCGCAAAATTTCAAAATATTTGCGAAAGTCAAGCTTTGGTGCATTCTTACGCATTTCCATTTATAAACGCACACTCAATTTTATCAAGCTGTTTATATACGCTAAGATCAAGCACCTCCCCATCTGATTCGACAACCAAATCACCTTCGTGAAAATCTTCTTCTTCGTCAACAGATATAGTTGCAGATGTCTCTTTTTTTATTTTTTCTAACGCTTGTCCTTTGCCGAAATATCTCTCAAAATCTTCAGGGGAAACATGAATCTTTATGTAACTTGAATTTTTTAATTCATCAATGGCATTATTAACAAGTTCCAAAAAGACATCATCTGATTCATTAAGTTTTATCTCGAGGATTTTTTTCGTTATGTCAATTATAAGGGATATAACATCACCACGAGCTTCATCAATGATACGTGAATAGTTTTGGACGAGCTCATCAGTCAGACGTTGAAATTCGCGTTTGTCACTTTCCAGTTTTTTTGCTATATCGGCCTCAGCTTCAGATCTGCCGGCCGCGTATCCTTCCTCTTGTGCTCTCTTTTTTATTTCCACGGAAATTTTCTCGGCTTCTTTTTTTATAGCTTTGGCTTGCTTCTCTGCTTGGCTGATTTTAAGGCTTGCTTTTTTCTTAGCTTCTTCGATTATGGCCTCCGCTCTTTCTTCCGCCTTCTTAGTGACAATGCTTATTATCTTTTCCGCATCATAATTTTTGCGGAAGACATCATCACCCCGAGCCTTACTGCTGCCCGCGGTGCTTCTCACGCCAACATGAACAGTTTTTTGCTCTGCTCTTTCGATTGTTACATACTGCTTGTCTATCCTAAATGTAGACATCGCTTCCGTCTCCCCTCGAAATAACTATCTCTCCGCTTTCCTCAAGGTTTCTTATAATATTTACAATCTTCTGCTGTGCGTCTTCTACGTCCTTCTTTCTTGCAGGACCCATGATTTCCAGCTCTTCTTTTATCATTTCCTGAACACGTTTGCTGAGATTCCGCATTATGACTTCTTTTACATCTTCATTTGCGCCCTTGATTGCGATTGTAATATCGCTTTGATCAACATTCTGAAGAACAATGCGCACTGCCTGATCAGAAAGCTTGACAATATCTTCAAAGACGAACATTTTTCTCTTTATTTCTTCAGAAAGCGCTGCATCAACCACATCAAGCTGATCAAGTATGTACTTCTCAGTTCCGCGGTCAACACTATTGATAATACCGACAACAGCGTCGATGCCGCCAACCTTAGTTTGATCCGCAGCGCCCATATGCGTCAGACGCTGCTCAAACACCATCTCTACTTCTTTTATGTATTCGGGAATGACGCTTTCCATATTGGCCATTCTTGTGACGACCTCTACCTGCTCATCACCCGGAAGCGCCGACAGAACAGCGCCAGCCTTTTTGGGATCAAGATATGACAGGAGGAGAGCAACTGTCTGTGGGTTTTCGTTTGATACAAGATGGACAATTTGAGCGCTGTCAGCTTTTCTGATTAATTCAAACGGCCTTACTTGAAGTGTTTCGGTAAGTTTTTTTAATATCTCACTTGCCTTTTCTTCACCGAGCGCTCTTTTTAATACTGTTCTTGCGTAATCAAGCCCGCCCTCTGAGATGAATTTTTGCGCAACACATGTCTCATAAAACTCTGATAATACGCTTTCGCGCTCTTCTTTTGTCACTTTATCCACAGTTGAGATCGCGAGTGTCAGACTCGCGATCTCGTCTTCACTCAGGTGTTCGTATAGCTTTGCTGCATATTCTTCACCAAGAGCAATCATAAGCACGGCTGCTTTCTTTCTATATGTCTTCAGTTCGCTTGCAGCCATATCAATCCTCCGAAAGCCATGTTCTCAATATTTGGACAGCAGTTTCAGGATACTTATCTACCAATTTTTCTACTCTTTCAATTTCACTTGATTTTTTGATGATGAGCTCCTCAATCAACTGCTTATCATCTTCCTTTTCATCTTCTGCTGCTACTTCGTCAGCCTCGGACGTAATATTTTCTGCGACAGACGCAGCGCCTGCTGCCTCAGCCACAGCTTCAGCAGCCTTAGCTTTTTTCGATTTAAATTTAATCTTTCCTGTGAAGATAAGTATAAGAAGCAGCCCAATAAGAAATGCTCCCGTAATAATACCAGTCCTAATTAAATTGCCAATGACATACCGCCGTGCAATCTCTTCATTTTGCTTCAAATAATCCATAAAATCAAGATCTCCGGCCCGCTCTACGAACGGTATAAGCCCAACGGAAATATACTCATCGTCAACACCTATAGCATTTGCGACAAGGCTACTAATTGTATCCGTATAATTAGAAATGCTTTTGATACTGCTATTTATTAAAACAGCGACTGACAGATCGCTGATTGTGCCCTTTGCCTTTTCGATCTGCGTCCTTATTTCATTTAGCTCGTAATTATATGTATTATGCTTTTTTTCACTTAGTAGGTTGCCGTTTTTACTATCGTCATCTGTTGCATATGTCGGCGAGCCAACTCCGTTATTGTCTGTGCCAGCATCTCCGGCAGCGCCTCCTTTGCTGCCGTCATGAGTAATTTCATATATCTCTTCGCTGCTGCGTATAAGCCCCTCAAGCTCGCCTTCTACAGGCGGCGAAAACTCGACTTTGTTTATTTTCTCTGTATCAAAATCCAACGTCAAATTTACAGAGACAGACACGTTGCCTCTGCCGACAGCCGGCTCAATAACACATAGTGCCTGATCGCGTAGAATCTTCTTTGTAGCCTCAGTTAACTCAAGCTGTGTTGCCGTATATTCAGGCACATTGTTGCTATCATCATCCGATAATATGTGGTAGTAATAAAGCTGCGTGTCAGTTATGCTGATGTTTTCAAGCTCAAGTTCAGGTACGCACTTCTGAGCAAAATGCGCAATTGCTTTTGCCTCGGCTGTTGTAAGTTTCTCGCCATCGACAATGTCAAGTAAGATTGAAACACTTGATTTTGACGATTTACTTGAAACAACATACGACGTGGGTTCAGCAAGGTTGACTATAACAATGCAGTCATTCACCTTATTAAATTTACTTATTGTAGCCCTCATATTGGATTCGAGCTGGTATTGCTTCAGCGTCCTTTGCTCGAAATCAGTTGAACCCAGACTTGATGCGCTCTTGAATATGTCATAGTTAAGTCCAGACTGCGGATATCCCTGTGCCGCAAGCTCGATTCTAAGCTCATCAGCCTTTTCTTTTGGCACAAGTATAGTGTCTGTACCGCTGACCTTAGATTTAACACCAAGCTCGTCTAAGAGTTCTTTGATAGTTCCTGCTTCGCTTGGGTCAAGGCCAGAATACAGTACAGTGTACTCGATTCGGTTTAAAGCAATGGCTCCAACGATGCCTATTATAATAGCCGCCGCCAACAAAATCGAAAATATTATTACTTTCTTTTTTCCAGCTTTTTTAAAAAGCTCGCTGATTTTCAACGCGCCAAAATGCGTGTCGCCTGCCACTTGCTTATCCTGCCTTTGATTTCACACAACATTTTAATAATAAATTATTATCACTACTGAAATAACGCCAGCAAGACATTATTAAATATATCTTTTTAACATTTATTAATTTATTTTGCCTTTATTTTTTAAATATTTGTCTGTCTTCAACAGTATAAATCAGAATGAAAATTGTATTGTGCACATGCAATTTTTCTGCCAAAATACGGTATGCAAGGACGCAACCGTAGAAAAAATTTATTTACATCACGGAGGAACAACCACATGAGGATTAACACAAACCTCATAGCCCAAAACACGTACATTCAGTACACGAGCAACAACAACAAGATAGCAAAATCGGTTGAAAAGCTCTCATCCGGTTACGCTATCAACTCCGCAGCCGACAACGCAGCTGGTCTTTCCATCTCTGAAAAGATGCGCGCCCAGATACGCGGTCTTGAGCAGGCGTCAGCTAACGCTCAGGATGGTATCTCCCTCATTCAGACGGCTGAAGGCGCTCTCTCCAGCTCCACCGAGATTCTCCAGAGAATGCGCGAGATAGCTGTTCAGTCTGCCTCCGACACAAACGAGAATGAAATCGACCGTGAGGCTCTTCAGGACGAGTTCATACAACTCCAGGCTGAGCTTGACGAGATTTCAAAAACCACGACATTCAACAAGAAGAACCTTCTTGACGGTTCACTTGCTACGTCAACAGCGAAGCTTGCTAACGTAAATCTTGCTAAGTCCGGCCTTTCCGTCGAGCTTGGTAAAGCCGCTGCCGGTCACTATGTCTTTAGTGTTGGCATTCAGCAGGAAAGCGCTGAAATAACCGCTCAGCAAGCTACATTCATCGCTACGAGCAGCTCCGATAGCTTTACTGTAGGTACAGTAACCAACAACCTCAGCCCTTCTTCACTTGCTAACGGCAACTACACAATTTCAGCCGAGTACGACGAGGACAACAAACAGATGATCTTTACAGCCGTAAGCGACAAGGGCCAGCAGTTTATAGCTATACTCTCAGATAGCGAACTCGCTGATGCTTTCGGTACCGAAGGCGGTGTTGCTACGCTTAGTTTTGGAAATGGCGAAGGTAATAATGCCTTTAGCTTTACCCTCACTCCAACAAGCACATATGACACAAGCAGCACATCAACAATGAGCACTCTTGCTGCCGATTTGACAGATGCTCTTAAGCTTTCTGCTACAGGCGGTGTTGATGCTCAGGCTGCCACATATGGCGTTTATGCACACCTTACCGGTGCTGAGAGTGTCAAACTTGAAGCCGGCATGAGCTCTGTTACATTCTCAAACGGCATTAAGATCAACTTCAACGAACTGACAACAAGTGATGTCAGCGTCATTACATCTACTACCACTGCACCAGACCCGATAAATATAGCTGAGCATCAGGTTACTGTAACGGGCAGTGTGGGCGGAACCGCATCAGCTACTATTGATTTGAGCGATCTCTTCCCTGGCGGTGAGACCCTGGGTGAAGGCACTGAATACACCCTTAATATTGGCGGTGTATCTGTAAGCTACACACAAACAAGTGGTGATACAGCAGCGACTATCGTTGAGAAACTTGCAGATCAAATTTCGGGTATTACTGTACAGGACGAGGCCTCGGAACCTAATGATGTTTCACTCACATTTACCGCGAATGGCACGAGTATTGATATTGGATCATCAGGTACACTTGAAGCCAGTTTAAGTGCACAACTCACAGTTTCAGCTTCTGCCGCAAATAATACTCCTCCCTCTACCTCCATTACCGGAAACTATGTCAATACTTTCGGCGATGTACCCTCGACGTTTGACGTTGTCAATAAGGCTGGCGCAGGCCTTACATTCCAGGTTGGCGCAAATGAGGGCGATGAGCTGACAATCAACATCGATAAGATGGACTCCAACTATCTCGGTGTTGCGTCTGCAAAGGTTACAACGCAGGAAGCAGCTTCCGCCTCTATCACTGCCGTTGACAAAGCCATCAACATACTTTCGAGCCAGCGCGCTTACCTCGGTGCTATCCAGAACCGTCTTGAGTACAAGATAAACAACCTCGAGATCTCGACAGAGAACCTGACGAGCGCAGAGAGCCAGATTCGCGACGTAGACATGGCGAAGGAAATGACGAACTTCACGAACGCCAACATCCTTCAGCAGGCTGCTACAGCAATGCTGGCACAGGCAAACGCTCTTCCGCAGAACGTTCTCTCGCTCATCGGAGGTTAATTTACAAATCACATCTTGCAAAAAGAAGGTCGGGTTTACCCCGGCCTTCTTTGCATTTCCGCCAAAAAGATAAACCCCCGATAGTGTTATCAATCGGGGGTTTTATTTATGCTGTGTGATTGTAATGCTTTGCGCCGCTTCTCTTCTTTTTGATTATTGATTATCCGTCGTGCGCTGCAATGACAAGACTGTATATATATCAAGAATTTGATATATTTTCCCTCCGCCATGCGCTATTTTCTCTATCATACCGCCTGATTTCATTCCATGCCCCAAAGCAGCGCCCGGCGCGTTGGCAATTTCGTCCGGCGTCAATCGTGCGACCTCAATTACGCTGTCAACTATCATACCGATTCTATCTGTGTCAACTCTTATGATTACAATACATGTGTTTTCATCATATGAAGCCGCCTCGTAACCCAACTTCATACGTGTGTCGATAACCGGCACAATCATTCCTCTCATGTTAATTATGCCTTTACAGTGCGGTAAAGAGTTTGGTATGGGATATATCGTCTGCATTTTTATTATTTCCTGAACCATGCTGATATCCACACCAAAACTTATTGAATTAACTGTAAAAATGAGATATTCTGCAACTTCAATCTCTGTATCTGTGTCTTCATGCTGCTCTGATGGAGCATACGCGCCACCGGCGCTACTATTGCCTGCTATTTTATATATATCACTTTGAAAGTTCATCTGCATCTCCCCTCCCCTTTGCATTGTCTTTTTGAATTACACCCGGTCATATGCTGTTCACGTCAAGTATAAAGCTTATCGAACCGTCGCCTAATATTGCGCAGCCGCCAATTCCACCTAAGTTTGTCGAACACTGTGAAAGATAATGGGGTAAAGTCTTAACGACAACTTGGCATTGACCATCTATTTCATCAAAGAAAATGCAGATATCCTTTTCTTCGGACGAAAGATGCATTACCATGCTCTGACTAATGTCATCCGTTCCTTCACTGAGACCAAAATACTTTTTCATTCGGAGAAGCGGATAGAATGCGCCTTGAATCATGAAAATTTCATTGCCATCAGCATCGACAAACACATCTTTCGGTTCGGGTTTGACAATTGTTCTAACTGAAGTTGTCGGGACAATGAAATTCATTCTACCTACAGCGAATTTCATTCCATCAATTATCGTCAACGTTTGAGGTATGCGTATTATAGTTTTTGTTCCGAATCCATCTTTACTTTCAACAGTAATGGAACCGCCGACTTGACTTATATTCTTTTTGACAACATCCAGCCCGACGCCACGACCGGAGTATTCGCTGACGTTTTCATTTGTCGAAAACCCGGGCATAAATATCATAGCGAATACGTCTTTATCCGGAATATCGTCGTCAATCTCACTGATTATACCCTTTTCTATTGCTTTTTTAAGAATACCATCGCGCTGCAATCCGCGGCCATCGTCCAATATAGTAACAATGATGTCGCTGCCTGTTGTTTTAGCCTCAAGCGTGATTTTACCTTTTGCAGGCTTACCAGCTGCCAATCTTGTTGCTATATCCTCAATGCCATGATCAACGGAGTTTCTTATAATATGCAAAATCGGATCGGAAAGCGCATCAATAACGTTCTTATCGACTTCGGTTCCCTCGCCAATTATCTCAAGCTCAATCTCCTTGCCCACTTTTCTGCTCATATCGCGGACAAGACGACGCATCTTATAAAAGATTGTTGATATGGGCACCATTCGGATGCTCATAACAATATCTTGAAGCTCCTTGATAAGCGAATTCATATGTTCCGTCGAAGCTTCAAATTTCTCATTCTGTTGTGATTTTAAGTCAACGCTATTTACGACAATCGACTGAGCCGTAACTATTTCACCGACTATATTAAGAAGCGTATCAAGTTTATTTACATTTACGCTGATGAAGCTCTGTTTTGCTATCCCTTCGATTGAACTGCCATCTGTCAGCGCAGTTCCCTCTATAACTTTTTTCGAACTTATCGTATCCGTCGTTTGCTTATCTTTTTCACCTGTTCTGTCTGTTTCATTTCGTATATAAGCAGGCTTTTCCTTATAACTTTCCTCAATCGGTAAAATGCTATAGCTTTTTACAAATAATGTTCTTTCAATAACGTTTTTTATGTTGTCCGGGGTTTCATTTGTTTCAATATATAGAAGAAGGCCGTTGTTTTTTATTTTATTAGCTGAGGAATTGTCACTAAGATCCGCTGGCTCTGACGCGATAACACAATGCATTCTTTTCAGCGCTTCAATCAAACCAAAAGCACGAAGGTTTTCCATTTGTGAGTTTTCCTCAAAGAAAACCTTTACGATATAACGTAGACTCTCCGCTTCATTTTTCATTTCTGCGGAGGATGTGGCTTTATCGTCTCTTTCATCTGCGCTGCTGACTGCTGTTTTTTGACACGATTTAAGTGCCATAAGCGTTTCATTCGCTCGTTTTATCAGGGACGACGCGTTCCCGCCCGGCGGATTGCCGCTTTGAAGCTTTGAGATTTCCCCATTGAAATATGATATCGAATCAAACATTAAATTAAATATTGATGGCCACTGCATATCCGCTATGCCATATTCCCTGATAAACGCAAAGACATCCTCAAGAGCATGTGAAAGCCTCGCGATCTCATCAAACTCCATCATTGCCGCCGCGCCTTTGATCGTATGCATTATGCGGAACACTTCGTTGATTTGATCGACGCTTAGCTTTCTTCCATGTTCTCCATCAAGGAGTAAATTTTCAAGAGATTCAAGAAGTTGCTGTTCTTCGTATATGTAAGATTCAATTAAGGATTCATCACCGCGCATTTTACTTTACCACCCATTTATTACTTTGTTGTCGTCTAACGGTGTTCGATTTTATGCCAGCTTGTCTAATGCAGATATTATGCCTTCCTCCTTAAACGGCTTCACTATAAAACCTTTTGCGCCACTGAGTATAGACTCTCTAACCATTGCTTCCTGCCCCATTGCAGAAACCATAATAACGTTTGCGTTGGGATCTATCTTCACAATCTCACGAAGTGCCGTAATGCCGTCCATCTCTGGCATTGTAATATCCATTGTTACAATATCGGGCCTAAGCTCTTTAAACCTTTCGATTGCAACAATGCCATTTTCAGCCTCACCGACTACTTCATGACTGCTTCTTTTTAACATATTTTTTATTGTAATCCTCATGAAAGCAGCGTCATCTACAATCATTATCCTCGCCATTTAATAAATCCTCCGAGTATATTGGTTAACATATTATAATTAAATAATTTTTTCTGGTTTATCGACAGCCTTTATTCTGAGACTACCCGTTTCAATGTCAAAATAGATAGTTCTTCCTGAATTGCCGCCTGTGTCTTCTGCAACAAGCTCAATCCCAAGACACGCGAGCGTTTCGCGGCAGCTTTCTACATTGCGTTTGCCGATTGTAGCTATCGGTGAATTACTGCTCACCGAGAACATTGTTGCGCCACCGGCCATTTTCGCCTTAAGTCTTGGTTTTGACGCACCAGCCTTTATTATTGCATCTACGAGATCTGAAATGCCTGAATCAGCAAATTTTGTTCTCGAATGACCGGGGCCTAGTTCTTTGATTGATGGCAGAAGTATATGTATTAGTCCTCCAATTTTCGCAACCGGATCATAAACTGCAACTCCAACACATGACCCTAAACCAAGCGAGCAAAGCTGATCTGGAGGTTTTGCTATTTTCATCATTGCAATATCAACCGATAGAAATGTCTTTATCATAATCTGTCAGATAACACCGATCGAGAGCATAATATTATTGCATGATTTTTGATCTGGTATAAGTATCAGTTTTCCGGATATTCTCTCAGCATCATTATAAAGTTCAGACTCAAATATCAATGCGAAGTCACCAGTCTTCCCAATTTCTGAGGCTGTTGCGCTGATGACAGAACCAATCATATCAACGCAGAGATAAGGTATAGAAGCTCGTATTTTAAGGCCTGTAAAAGTGGATGTTGCCGTTATATATGACCCGCAAATAATATTGACAGTCTCGGATAAAAGAGAGGCCTCAAAATCTGAATATCTTAAAATACTCATTCTTTCGATATTCACCGGGGCTTCGCCAGTCACCATTTCAACGATTCTATCCGCTTGGCCTATTTCCTGTATAATCACAAAATACCCGGAAACATCGCCGTTTATTTCTACAAGGCCCGCTACGGCAACCTTATCAGCACCACCCAAAACTCTTGCCATGTCAGAGAGTGGAACCGTAAGTACTTTTGGTACTGATTGCCGTATTGTTCGCCCAAGAAAAGCTGCCATTGCTGTCGCTGCATTCCCCGCACCAATGTTATTTATTTCATTTAGCGCGTCTTTACGAATATCATCAATATTGGCAGAAGTGTCAATCACTATTACCTCCTTTATTCTGATATATCTCAAATAATGATTATTTTGATTTGCCGTCACAACACACAATTATCTATTATTATATTTTCGGCATTTTTTTGTTTTAATTAACTAAACTATAAAAATATTTATTATTCAAAAACATTAATAAATCAGCCTTTAAACCATTATATTATTTTTATTTTTCAATTAACTATCAACTTTAGAGAAAAACTTTCGATAAAATTCAATAGTAATAATAATGTAATAATGTGAAAAAAAATCCTCGTTTTATGAGCTGCGCTGCTGACAGTGCTGCTGGCAAGTGCTATTTTGCACATTAATTATTACATAAAAACAATAACAATAAAGGAGATTGTTGCATGTCAAGCGTAGGATCAACAGATGTCTTCAATAATGCCTCATCTTCTCGTATTACCGGTATTTTCTCGACTCTTGACACTGATACGCTGGTTAAAAATTTGTGCGCTCCCCAACAATCGAAAATATATAAACAGCAGCAGAAAAAAACACGATATGAATGGTTCATGGAAGCCGTTAATGATGTTAGGGATACTGCCAAGGAATTTCAAAATAAATACTGCAGCGCTCTTGGCGCCTCAAGCATGCTGAAATCCTCCACATACTATTCGTATACCATAACATCGCTCTCGACAAATAATGCCGTCACCTTGGCCGGCAGAAGTAATGCACTTGAAGGTAATTATACCGTAAAGGTATTACAGCTTGCAAGCAATGCGACAGCAAAAAGCTCTGGCACTGTTTCTAAGAACGGCACCGAAATTTCATCAAACAACACAGCTACCCTCGGTTCTCTTTCGTTTGAAAATGACCTTGTATTTGATGAGAGCGGGAAGATAAAATTCGAAATAAACGGCGAAGTGTTCGAATTCACTAAGGACACAACGCTGCAAACTATGATAAACACAATCAACAACAGCCCCACCGCAAATGTAACTATGAAGTACAGCCGCATAACAGACAGTTTCACAATTGAGGCTGATGAAGGCGGGGCTAATAGCAGCGTTACTATCAAAAATATTTCTGGAAATGCCTTTGGCGAAAACAGCGCCTTTAAGATAAACGAAGGAACTTATAAAAACGGTAAAGATTCAATCACCGAGATAAACGGTGTCACAATACAAAGAAACAGCAACAGCTTTGAGATTGATGGTATTTCATACACTCTCAATGCCGTCACAAAGGACACGTCTGAAGAAACGTTAGCCTTCACAGTAAAGCGTGATTACAGTGCTACAGTAGAAGCTATCACTGAGTTTATCAAAGCTTATAATGACTTAATCATCTACCTAAATAAGCTTGCTACTGAAAAGGACTTTTCACATGATTATCCACCGCTTACGGCAGCTCAGGAAGAGGAGATGACTGAAAAGCAAATTGAAAAATGGAATGAAAAAGCCAAAAGCGGTATTTTAAGCAGGGATCTTAATCTTGAAAGATTAATTCGAGACTTAAAATTATCTTTCTTCACTCCCGCCGGCGGCACAGGGATTGCGGCCACATCGATTGGCTTATCTGGCGGCATTTATAAAAGCTCGGACAGCGGGCTTATCGTTGTCGACGAAGATGCCCTGACACGTGCCCTTGAGCAAAGACCGGAAACTGTAATCTCTATTTTCACAGGCGGCTCATCAAGTGCTTCTCCGGAGAATCAGGGAGTTATGTATAAAATTAGAAATGCCATTACAGTTTATAATAACGCTACAAACGAATCATTGAGAACAACTGAAAATAATATCAGTGATATAAGCAAATATACATCTAAACTTGAGGACAAACTCAATGGACTTGCAGAGCGTTATTATAATAAATTTGCAGCGATGGAGACTGCTCTTGCAAAACTCAATGCGCAGGCTTCATATATAAGCATGCTTTTCTTAAATTGATTTTCAGTTGCTTTGATATTTTGTTTTCGTTCCCTTCCCTTTAACTGTTATAAATAATGTCAAATTGAATCGAGGAAATTAAAGTGGATAACAGACGTAAATTTCTCTCACAGGAATACTTAAAGCAAAAAGTAATGACGGCAAACCCGGCAGAACTTATTGTCATACTTGTTGAATCCTGCATAAAGAACTTAAAGCTTGCCGAAATATACTACACTGAGCAAAAGAGTATCGATAAGACAAACAGCTGCCTTATAAAATCACAGGATATTATTATTGAGCTTATAAACTGTCTTGACATGAATATCAGCCTATCCTCACAACTGCTTGAAATTTATAATTTTCTTCTTTCCTCAATCAGAAAGATTAACATAAAAAAAGATTTTTCGAAAATGCAGGATTTGCTTGATATACTTAACTCGATGCGTGATACGTGGGAGCAAATAGCAACGCTACCTTCAGCTTCTCCCGCAGCATCAACCCCGTCATTCGTATCGGAGGTAGGTTGAAGTGTCAGATAAAGTAGAAGATGTTAATCTTGATGTAAAGTACGCTGAGCTCTCCGATGTTAAAAAAGAAGCTCTAAACGCTTGTGAGCAGCTTTGCAGTTACACAAATGAAAATTTTCAAAGCCTTGAAGAAAAAGACTGCGATAAAATCAAGGAAATAATAGAAAGACGCGACCCACTTATAGCGAATCTGATGGATATAGAAAAAAAAGTTGGTCATCTATACGAAAAATATGGTGCTTGTGATGAGAAGTTTGCTGAAGAAATAGACGCACTCAAAAAATCTGTCAGAGCCGTCCTCGACCCTATATCACAGCTTGATTTGTTGGCAATAAGCATGTTAGAACGCAAAATGCAAGAGCATAAAGATAAAGTTCTCTCAATACAGAGCAAAAAATCCATATCAACCTACCTAAAAAATAATTCAATCAGCTATACTGGAAGCAATTTTGATATTAGAAAATAATACTCGGCGGTGTTGCCATGTCGAACAATGAAATAAAAATTGAAAGAACGATTAAATATATCCCGCAATCGGTTCAAAAGCCAACGGCTGGCAGTAGCTCGGGCGTCTTTAAGCAAGCGCTTGACCAGAGTTTGAGGGAGAATTACAAAGAACGTGTTGAATCCCTTTTTAACGATATAAAAAGGGAAGTTGCCGGCATTATGGACGGCGTTGACTTTGTCAAGTTTGAAAGATATAGAACACTTATAAGAGACCTTTTGGCTGAGGTCGTCAACAACGCTTTTTCTGTAAGCCGGGAGTATATCTTCGATAAGCAAGGAAAACAGCGTGTCTACTCTACAGTCAGCGTAATTGATGAAAAGCTTGACAAACTTGCCTCCGAACTTCTCACGAGCAATATGGAAGTTATAAAATTCCTTGAACGAATGGATGAAATACGAGGGCTTATCACTGATTTGCTTTTTTAGCTGATAGTCTACATATGACCTTACTTTGCCTGTGTGCTTTTATGATAATAAACGTTTGGTCTTATCTTTCTTTAAACTTCCGAATTCATTGACGCACAGTGGAGTATTATATCTTTCACCAGTGTAATTAAAAACGCTTATATCTTTTCAATAGATAAACAAACTATACTGTTTTCCTTACATTTTTCTACTAAAGAGGTGATTTTTTAATGGCCTACAACCCGGCGGGGGCGTACGTAGAGCACGAAGACACTCAAATTGGGAAGTTTTTAGTCTTTATAATCGACTCTTTAACATACGCGATTGATATTAAATATGTCAAAGAAATATTAGGCGTTCAAACAATAACCGAAATACCTGAGGCCCCTGACTACATAAAAGGTGTGATAAATTTGCGCGGCAAAATTATGCCAGTAATGGACTTACGTCTTCGGTTGGGCAAAGAACCAATAGATTATAACGATAGGACTTGTGTTGTTGTTATGAACTGCTGCGGCATTGACATTGCATTGATTGTTGATACAGTAACTGAAATTGCTTATATCCCAAATGAAAATATATCTGATCCGCCTTCAATTACACGCACCCGCGCCGATACTTTTGTTGAAGCCATCGGAAAACTTGACAACAGGGTGATTTTAATTATAAACACTGACAATCTTTTAAAAGAAGATACACTCACAGAGTTGGCTGAACTTTTATAACATAGAAAATCAATATTATATTTTCGAGGATATGACTATGAAAAAACTATTCTCAAACATCAAAATGTTCAATAAGATACTGATATGCTTCTCTTTGGTGCTTGCAATTACGATAATTGTCGCTATTATTGGAATCATTAGCTTAACAAAGATGGAAGCAATGGTTCAAGATCTTTATGATAGCGACATAGTCGCCCTTCATTATGCTGGCGAGGTAGCTGTCGATTTTCAAGAGCTCCGATATGAACTGAACAAATTTTCCAATGTCTATGAGCTGACAGAGCTGTCAAAACAACAGCTTACGGAAAGATATGATGACATATCGGAAAAAATCGTCTCGATCAATGAAGGAATTGAAGAATTAGAAGCTGTAATTGATTCTCAGGAAATCCTTGATTATATTAAAATAATTAAATCTGGCTGGTCTTCATATGCAGATGTTGTCTTAGAGCAAGCAGCAAAAGTTGTCAATGGCGGCAGCATATCACCCGATAATCAAGATTTATTTACTGAAAGTGGAGTTGTTCTCCGCGAGCAATTCTTTACACTGTTTGATATGCTCTCTGAATCCGCCGGAGTTAGTGTAAACGACAGCACAGACGCTGTTGTGACAAGCGTCATTATGATGATTGCCGTCATTGTTCTTGGCGTTGTTATTTCTGTTGTACTTGGGTTGTTCCTTGCAAAGATTATTGGCGGTCCTGTCAAGGTCATGGCTGAAGCTGCAAACCTTCTTGCCGTTGGAGATATTAACATCAGTAAGGTTCTCAACGAGAAAAGAATGCAGTACGCCACATATAAGGATGAAATAGGCGATTTCACACGAGCCTTCCTTGAACTTGCAAAATCAACTGAAGAGCAGGTTTTACTCACTGAAAAACTCGAAAGTGGCGATCTTACCGTTAACTTTGAAATCCGCTCTGACGAGGACAAGCTTGGTAAAGCTCTATCAGATCTCGTCGCAAATCTCAATACTCTCGTTTCTGATATTGTATCCACTGCTGAACAGCTGGCATCCGGTTCACGCATTGTTTCCGATTCAAGCGTATCGCTTTCTCAAGGTGCAGCCGAGCAGGCAAGCTCTGTTGAAGAGCTTATAGCTTCAATTGATGAGGTATCTACTCAGACAGCGCTTAATGCTCAGAACACTATGAAGGCAGAGGAATTTGCCAATTCGACGTTGAAAAACGCCCAACTTGGCAATGACCGCATGAATGAAATGCTCCGCGCGATGAACGATATAAATGTTTCATCGAACAACATTATTTCAATAATCAAAGTTATCGAAGATATAGCATTCCAGACAAATATTCTTGCGCTCAACGCAGCTGTCGAAGCAGCAAGAGCAGGACAATATGGACTTGGATTTGCTGTTGTTGCCGATGAGGTCAGATCACTCGCAGCCCGTTCGTCTAAAGCTGCAAATGAAACTACAGCTTTGATTGAAGGCTCCTTAAAGAAGGTAGAAATCGGAACAAAGATTGCAAATGAGACAGCAACAGCCCTGAATAACATCGTTGAGTATGTTGAAAAGACAGCTGAAATTGTCAGCTCTATTGCTCGTGCTTCAAACGAACAGGCAACAGCACTTGAACAAATTAACCAGGGTGTAACTCAAATATCACAGATTGTACAGACCAACGCCGCTACATCCGAGGAAAGCGCGGCAGCAAGCGAGGAGCTTTCCACCCAGGCAGAGCAGCTTAAGGAAGCCGTAAGCATATTCAAAATAAAAGATGCCATAAAGTCTCCATCATCAGTAGAAGTAGAAAAGCCAAAGAAAAACACACCAAAGGAAAAAAAGATAGTAAGTGACGAGGTCGTAGCAGCTATTTCTCTTGGCGACAACGATTTCGGTAAATACTAATAATCAGTAAATACTAAAAAACAATATAAAAACTTAATATATAAAACTTTAGGAGAGAACTGCATAGTCCTCTCCTATAACTTTAAAGGGTGATTATTCTGATAACGATTACTAATGAAGAATTTAAGCGATTAGCTGCTTTCATTGAAGCGAATTATGGCATTCATTTGAAGGAGGGGAAAAAATCGCTTGTAATAGCGAGGCTCAACAGCACACTCCATCAAAACAATTTCAAGAGCTTTTCTGAATATTATGATTATATCATCAATGATAAAACCGGCGTGGCCGCAGCAAAGCTCATGAATAGAATAACGACAAACCATACATATTTCATGCGCGAACCTGAACATTTTATTTATTTTCGGGATGTTGTCTTACCAAAATTGAAAAAGACGATGACTGACTACGATTTACGTATTTGGAGCGCAGGTTGTTCAAGCGGCGAGGAACCTTATACACTTGCGATGATAATAGACGAGTATTTCGGTAGTGAAAAGCATCTGTGGGACACGAAAATTCTCGCTACCGATATATCAGACAATGTTCTTGAGAAAGCGCGCGCCGGTATTTACAGTAAAAACAATGTCGATTCCCTTCCCTTACATTGGCGCAGGAAATATTTTCATTCTGTAGATGAGTCGAACTACGCAATATTAAATAATATTAAAAATGAAGTAATTTTTAGAAAATTCAACTTAATGAACGAGCATTTTAAGTTCAAGCGCAAATTTCATGTGATTTTTTGCCGCAATGTTATGATATACTTTGACAATAACACAAAACTAAATCTTTTAGACAGGTTCTATGATGCTACCGCAAATGGCGGCTATTTATTCGTTGGACATTCCGAGACATTCAGCCGTGAAATGATAAGGTATAAGTATTTGAAGCCTGCTATATACATTAAGGAAGAATGAAGTTATCGGAGATGACAAAATGAAAAAAATCAGGCTGCTAATTGTGGATGACAGTGCCGTTTTTCGAGGCATCATAGAACGTGGAGTATCAGCCGATCCCGATATTGAAACTGTAGCTATCGCGACAGATCCATATGAAGCAAGAGATAAAATCATCGAATTTTCGCCGGACGTTGTTGTGTACGATGTCGTCATGCCTAAAATGAATGGTATTGAGTTTATTCGCAGACTTCTGCCGCAATATCCTATTCGCGTAATCGTCATGGGTTCAGTAAGCGACGCAGCACTGGATGCTATGAACGCCGGCGCTGTTGATTTTGTCGCCAAACCTAACATATCTATTGGAAGAACAAAAGATATATTTTTACAGGATCTTATATCAAAGATAAAAATAGCAGCATCGGCAAACATCAATATCGTAAACTCACACAGCGATAGTGCCCGCGACAGCGTCCTCCATAGCGTGCGTAATCAATCCGCTGCTTCAAATCAGAATAAAACATCGTCGTACTCAAAAAAAATAATAGCCATTGGTGCTTCAACGGGCGGTACGGAAGCAATATTCAATATTTTAAACAAGCTGCCGCCTGATTTACCGGGAATCGTAATAGTTCAGCACATCCCTCCGGAATTTTCACGAATGTTTGCTGAGAGAATGAATAAATCAACGCTGTTTTCAGTGCGCGTGGCGAAAACAGGTGACTTTGTTGAGAGTGGTCATGTGCTTATTGCGCCAGGTGATATGCACATGCGAGTAAAACGTCTTGGCAGCAAGCTAAGAGTTGAAACCTTCACAAGTGATAAAGTAAACGGCCATTGTCCGTCAGCCGACGTTTTATTTGAATCAGTTGCCGCAGCGTGCGGCGAGGATGCGGTAGGCGTTATTTTAACGGGAATGGGTGACGACGGAGCAAGGGGGCTTCTTTCCATGAAGAAAGCCGGCGCCCGCACTATCGGTCAGGATGAAAAAACAAGTGTTGTTTACGGAATGCCAAAAGTCGCGTACGAAATCGGCGCCGTTGAAAAGCAATATCCGCTTCATAAAATACCAAAAGCAATTATCGCAGCATCACAATAAGTATTATGTAAAAGCAGTACAAAAGAATAAATATATTTCCCGTATAAAAACAAACCGACCGGTCGGACTATGTCCGCCGGTCGGTTTTTCATTTGAGGTGAATTCTTTATTTTTTCTCAAGGTATTTATCAAGCTCAATTAATTTCGATACGCGTCTGACATGCCTTTCTTCCCCTGAAAACGGCGTTGACACAAATATATCCGCCATCTCACAGGCAAGCCTTTCAGCGACAATAAACGCTCCAAGACAGAGGACGTTTGAGTTATTGTGACTGCGCGTGAGAGAAACACTGAGCAAATCTGAGCAGCATGCGGCCCGTATGCCCGGGTGTTTGTTCGCTGCTATTGACATACCTATGCCGGTTGAACAGATAAGAATGCCAAGCTCACACTCTCCGTTTGTGATAGCATGGCACACCTTATCAGCGTAATCAGGGTAATCGCACGATGAATCCGAATTTGTGCCAAAATCAATCGTTTCTATTCCTTTTGAATTTAAATTTGCGATAAGCTTTTCTTTTAGTTTATATCCGCCGTGGTCGGCGGCAAGCGCTATTCTCATATCTTAATCCCTTCGGTTTTAATATTATTATTTATCATTTTTATGCTTTTCTGCGTACTCTCGCTCCGCCTGCGATGGGCGTAAATATATCGGATAAAGCCCCGCGTCATCTGTTGTCAACCCTGCTGCATACATACGAAGAGCGCATATGGCAACGTTATACGCACTCCCCATCGCCATATCAGGCGGCACATCGCCTGCAAGTGTAGATATTACGGGATGGCTTCTTGCAAGCGCTGTGCCATCGCCGGAAATATAAACAGGAGCGCCGGTTTCGCTTTTTAGCTTGCGAAGTTTCTCAGCAAGTGTGTCAAGCGGTATCGCTTCATCCGGTGTGAGCCTTTTCGGTGTGCCGTCTCTGCTGTCGAAAACCGATGTGTAAACTTGCCCTCGACGCGCGTCCATTACAGCGCAGGATAGCCCGCGAAGTGGTGCTGTCGCCTCGGCAAGCGCTTCAAGTGTTGATACAGCAGCGCATGGTGCGCCGCGCCCGAATGCAAGACCTTTTATCGTCGAAACACCTATTCTTACGCCGGTAAATGAGCCGGGGCCTACTGCGCACGCGAATAAACCAATGTCAGCGGCTGATATGCGAAGCGAATTAAAGAGGAACTCGATTGCAGGAAGCAGCGTTTCGCTGTGCGTGTAGCCTGTAGAAAGCGTAACAATGCCAAGCTGTGTCCCGTCATCCGATACGACGGCAACAGACGCAACTTTTGCCGATGAATCAATAGCCAGTGTCAGTATAATTTATACACCGCCTTCCGTTTTTGCGCGACATATCGTTAAGATGCGCTCATTTTCATCCGTACCATGCTCAATATCAACCCGCCATATATGGCGTGGCAGACATCCGTGGGCATTTTCGCTCCATTCGGCGATGCAGACGCCCGAATCAATATACTCAAAATATCCGGTTGAGTATAAATCATCGGCGTCGGTTATTCTGTATAAATCAAAGTGATAGAGATTATATTTACCTGTTTTATATTCGTTCGCCACGGTGTATGTCGGACTGCGAACGGCAGCTCCCGGTGAAAACAAAGACGCGAACCCGCGAACAAATACAGTCTTACCGGCGCCCATGCCGCCATAAAGCGCTATGAAAGGATATTCTCTATTCTCATTCTGCAATTTGCTTCTGTTAAGCTCTTCATCTTCAATTATAACTTGAGCAAGAGCTGCGCCAACGGCTTCTGTTTCACGCTCACAGTGTGTTACAAAGCGCGCAGGACAAGAGCACGTGCTCTTTTTTATATTTTCCTTTGTTATATCGATTGCGTCAATTTTCATCGTATATTATATTCCATGTTTTCATGCCATAGTTGCCGCTTATATGGCACCTGATAAAGCTTCCCTGCTTAAGCTATATGGTTGTTGCGGTTGTTTTGGCTGCTTTGACTTTTTTGCTGCTATAATTATATCACGGGGTGGCGGTGTAAGCAACAATACTTATTTATATGAGTAAAAATAAGAGTTAATCATAAAACTATTTGCATAAAAAGTGCCTTCGTGATATACTCTACATACAAATATATAAAAAAATAGAAATGATGATATGAAAAAAACAACTTTAAAGGAATATGCATCTCTCATTGTGACAACCGGTGCGGCCGTTTGCCGCGGGCAAGATGTTGTTATAAACGCTTCTCTCGACCAGCCGGAGTTTGTAATGTATGTTGTTGAAGCTTGCTATAAAGCAGGTGCGCGTAAGGTGTCCGTTGACTGGAATTATCAGCCACTAACAAAACTTCATATTAAATATAAAAGTCAAAAAGTGCTCGGTACGCTTGAGGATTGGGAAATTGCCCGTGCCCGCAGCGAAGCCGAGCTTTTACCGGCTTATATATACCTTACATCTGATGATCCCGACGGAATGCGCGGAATAAATCAGGAGAAGTTATCAAAAGCCACACAAGAAAAGCAGAAAATATTAAAGCCCATTCGCGATGAGATGGAGAATAAACATCAATGGTGCATAGCTGCCGTCCCTGGCGTAGCATGGGCAAAAAAGGTGTTTCCAGGTGAGTCGAAGCAGCGCGCCGTCGAATACCTCTGGCAAGCTATTCTTTCCGCATCGCGCGCTGATGGCGATGATCCTGCAGAAGCTTGGCGCCTTCACAACGCTGACCTCGCATCGCGCTGCGAGTATTTGAATAAACTCGGCATACGCAAACTTCATTATAAATCACAAAACGGTACTGATTTTACTGTTGGCCTTTTGGAAAACGGCGTATTCCTTGGTGGCGGTGAATACACGCTTGGCAGCAGAATCTTTTACAACCCCAATATACCAAGCGAAGAATGTTTCACAACACCGATGCGCGGCGAGGCCGAAGGTATGCTTGTCGCGACAAAGCCGCTCTCCGTACGCGGACAGCTTATCGAGAATTTCTCGGTTCGATTCGAGGGCGGACGAGCTGTAGAAGTGAAAGCAGAAAAAGGAGAAGACCTTTTAAAACAGCTTTTAACTATGGACGAAGGCGCTCCTTATCTTGGAGAAGTTGCGCTTGTTCCATACGATTCGCCAATCAATAACACCGGCATGCTTTTCTATAACACACTTTTCGATGAAAATGCCTGTTGTCATGTAGCGCTCGGACGTGGGTTTAATAACTGCGTTGCGGACTATGAAAAATATAGCTTAGATGAACTTCGCGCCATGGGCGTCAACGACTCGATTATACACGTTGACTTTATGATAGGAGCACCTGATCTCACAATAACGGCACATCTTCGCTCAGGCGAAGAAACTATGATATTTAAAGACGGGAATTGGGCGTTTTAACTTTGGAGGTATAATCACGCATGAATATCGCGATAACTGGCAAACTTGGCAGCGGTAAATCGACAATTGCTAAAATAATGGCAGAAACTCTCGGTTATGAGATATATAATACCGGAAAGATTCAGCGCCGCACTGCCGAAGAAATGGGCATATCTACGCTTGAGCTTAACAAGCGTATGCTGGCAGACGCATCTCTTGATTTTATTATCGACGAAGCTGTAGCAAAATTATCAGCCGAACGCGATAATATAATTTTCGACTCGCGCATGGCGTGGTATTTTGCGAAAAACTCATACCGTATATTTCTTACCGTCGATCCAGATGTTGCTGCCCAGCGCGTTTTTGCTATGAACCGCGGAAAAAGCGAAAAATACTCATCCGTCGAGGAAGCAAAACGTCAGCTCATCGAGCGCAGCGAGGTTGAGCGAAAGCGTTTCCGCGATATTTATGGCGTTGATTATTTTGATTTGAGCAACTATGACTTAGTTTTCGACACAACTTACATGACCTCGGAGGAAAGTGCTGCCGCCATTATTGCTGAATTTAACAAACATTTGATGTCCCTCTCGGGTGGCGATGACACACTTAAATCACAGAGCGATAAAAAGTAAATCAGTATAAAAATACAGGCGTATGGCATGAAAGTTTTTTCATGCCATACGCCTTAATTTATTGTGGTCAAAACAATAGCTTTCACCCGTATTGTTAGCTTACTTTTCACTCCTGCTTGTTTCGAATAGCTTCTCTTTAATATCACCAAAAAGTAAGTTATACTGCAGTATTGCGTATTTATTTAATATCTCATTATCATATATCTCATCCAATTTATGATAGTTTCCTTCAGCGTCAATGTAGCAGTTCGCTGTTATGACGGGATATTTTTCATATAGTTTGTATAAGAATTTCTGATGTGTCGTCAGCTCAATTCCTGCAGTTTTCAAAAGTAAAGTCGAAAGGTAGTTAGTACTAATTGCCTCAATTTCTGCTTCTTCAATATCGTAGTTTGCCCATAGAACAAATGGTACAATATAGCGGATTTCCCGCTCTTCGATGGAATCCTCGTTGATAGTTTTGCCGTTGAGCTTTAATATTTGTTTCGCGACGATATCAGCCGGCTGGTGGTCACCGAAGAAAAGGATTATTGTTTTGTCATCGTATGTTTTAAAATATTCGCATAGCTCGCGCAGCGCATTGTCTGATTCACGAAGCAGTGAAAGGTACATAGTCAGGCGCGTTTGATCCTCGAGTCCCCGTACATGGATTGTTGGGATAAAATTATCATATGAGTTTGAATAGCTGCCGTGGTTTTGCATTGTAACATTGAAAATAAACAGCTTTTCATCATCTTTCTTAAAATCAAACATCGACATAATGCGACGGCAAACCGCAATGTCTGAGATGTAATTTCGTATCTTGCTAAATCCCGTTAGGTCTTCGCTAAAAACTGATTTTTCGAAACCAAATAGAGGATAAACCTTATTGCGGCGCCAGCCTGATGCGTAATAAGGGTGTATAGCTGTCGTCTTATACCCCAAATCGGCAAGCTGGGAGGTAAGATTCGGAGTTTCCCTGTCTATATATTGCTGATACGGGATACTTCCTGCCGGTAAAAACGCCATTGTCGAGCCGGTGAGAAACTCAAATTCAGTATTCGCCGTGTTTCCACCAAGAACCGATACGTGAAGCAGGCCTTTTATTGTATCTTCTTCAAGCGAATTTATGAAAGGTATGACATCGTCGTTTGTCATAAAGTCACCTAACACCGACAGGTCTGAGAATGCTTCATTCATTATGACGATAATACTCGGCAGCTCGTCTTCTGGTGTTTTCGAGATACCGGTATCCACGTCTTTATACTCATCAAATATCGCTTCTACTGCATCCTCATCATAACCGTCCGGCACTTTTACATTCAAGTACTTCATATTTGATAAAAATGAAACGATAAACCCGTTTCTTTTATATAGTACACCGGGCGAAAACTGATATGGATAAAGCGAAAACCGCTTATATACATCATCAGTCTGCAGGTAAGCGCAATAACCCAAGAACAACGAACCGCATAAAACGGCAGCCACAGGACGAATCCAGCGGAAATTAAAGTGCAGTTTGATAGACGAACGAATCGAGATAAGAATCAAAAACAAGTATGCGCATATTATGGCTGCTATCTCTATCGTGAGATCAAAGTCGTAATTGTTGATAACATTTGCAGCAGTTCCTGCGCTTGATATATCCCATGGGAAAAATGGCGTCCCCCTGAATTTCAATACTAAGTAATTTATTATGCCGAGTACCATGGACAGAGCGGACGTGATGATAGCCGCAATCCACGTTCGTTTTGTTAGAAACAAAACGAAAAATGTTAGTGTGTAAAAAAAAGCAAGATTCAAAAAGATTATTGGCCTTGCTATTTCAAATGGATCATGTATAAACGCTTCTATAAGAAGGAAACAAGCTGCCGGCAGTATAGCAAAAAGCGGAAGCCCTACATAGCGCAGCACTTTTTGCTTAATGAAAAATGAAGCTACCATGACAGCAATCATTATGTAGATATATTTTATTAACCAGCTATTCCCTGTGTTTATAACATCCGTTTTTAAAGCAGCGATGAAAACTCCGACTGCAGTTGCTGGTAAAATTATCTGCGGCAGGTGGCGCACTTTAGGTAAACAGAATATTTTACCGGCTGCCTTCACATCGGTGCTTAGTGCTTTAATCATTTTTTTACTTCCGTCCTTTGACTTAAAACCGTGCCCCCGGTTAATTAGACACTTTGCTACCCTATACACAAATTGAGTATAACACTTTACTCGCACATATTCATTATAATAATTTAAACTTTTTAGTATAATTATGTCTATGTCATAACACAAAATAATAACGCTGATTTTATGTTTCAGTATTTTTGCTTTGATTATACAGTGAGTAAAAATCGCCCCCGCGTCGTATTCCCTCAAGTAATGCTTTCAGTGCCTCAATCCCGTTTTCAATAATCCATTTTTTTACCTCATAACGTGAGACAATATAATTATAAAGTATCTCTTTTTCATCCCCTTTATAAAACTCTTCACCGGTAATAGCGTCAAAGTCAACTTTTTTGCGTGTATAGTCAGTCGCATATATCCAAGCAGTATCACCATAGCGTTCACGCTTATCGTTTTGAAGCGCTATGCCTTCATCGAACCATACGGGTATTGGCCGATCAAATGATATAACTCCGTGAAATATGCGATAATGCGTTTCCGCATGAGTCAGCTCATGAGCTATAACATCAACGTTAAGCCAGTTTGATGAAAGCGAAATATATGTACGCACGGCGAACACAGCAATCGTGTAGGCGTTATGATTTCCACCGAGACGGGCTATTTTCTCTTCATCATCGCTGATAATTATTACTGGGTTGCTTTTTACCTCGCCCCAAAACTCAAAATTACGCTCTTTAGCTTCATTTATAATTGTTGGAATAGCATCGGTGTCGCCTTCATAATTTTTATCGACGTAAATATTAGGAGAAAGTTCCCGAAAACCATGAAACATCACTGACATTCTGTAGCCAACAGGTGTATACCAGAAAAAATAAACAAAGGCGGTGACAATAAGTACAAGGGAGAGGGTAAGAAAGCACCACTTTATGCCTTTATATTTTTTTCGTTCCCGTTTACTCATTGTCACCGCCTCCAATCTATAATATCTGCGGTTATAGGTGATAATTCAGCGGATAACTGCTAATTAATCCTCAGCGTATATTGGAAGTCCTGAGTCAAAGTACTGCATTGGCTCCAATTTAAAGCGGTTTTGTCTGTGCTTTTCATCAATGCGTCGTTTTACATCAGGATCGTCACATACACCGGTGCGTATATATTTATCAAGCGCCGCATATGTGAATCCAAGGTTATACTCATCAGTCTTGCCGCTAAGCCCATCGCCCGGTACTTTTTCCGTGAACTCAGGCGGCAATCCAAGTGCATGGCCTATTTGCTTGACTTCATCGACAGTAAACTGTGCGAGGGGACTAAAATCACCCACTGAGTCGCCATAATGAGTGCTATACCCAACCCAATTCTCAGATAAGTTGCAGGTGTTGGCGACGCGTCCGTTGCAAGACTGTGCTACTGCATAAAGCACCGACATACGGATGCGGGCAGGGAGATTTATTACAGTTGCAGAAGTGATTTGTGGAAGCGCTGCTTCAAGTTCACGCATTACACCGTCGCACGCGGCTTTTATGTTTATAACATAGTGACGAATCCCAAGATGCGATACAAGCTTATACGACATATCAATGTCGCTTTGTTTTCCGTTCGGTATTAAAACGCCGATTACGCGGTCGCAACCAAGCGCAGCAGCACAAAGAGCTGCTACGATAGAGCTGTCCTTCCCTCCCGAAATACCGACAATAGCATTACAACCGGGCCCGTTTTTATCAAACCACTCTATTATCCAGCGTTTTAATGCTTCAACTGTTTTTTCAACATCAAACATTGGGGATTCTCCTATAGTCAATTATTGGTATTATTATAGCATATTATGCTGTTCATATCAATTAATAAAATATAAACATATGTAAATACACATTACAGAACATCAACTTTATTATTCCCGCTTAATCATTTCTTTTATCGTCTCCGCCGGTGCAGGCATTATATTATTACTTAATATTAGAATTATTTTATCATATTATAAATTATTTTGTGTGAATTTCAAAAAAGTCTTAATACGAATAAAAAAACCGCCCCAATATTAGTTATCTCATCACAATAGGCTAATGTTGGGGCGAATATTTAATATAATACTGGACTAAATTTGTTCTGCTGGTTAGTTTTATGGTTATTTCACGTTTTCAACCGCAGCGCGCTCTACTGCAAGGTACCTCTTGTATCGTTCGCTGAAAGCTTCGAAGCCTTTTACGTCAGTGGGATTTGGTTCGAGCGTTATTCCCTTTTCTCCTGCGAAAACCTTCTGCGAAAGGAATGATTCAAGCGGCTCGCCTTTTTCTTTGTTGACAAGATAAGATGCAAGAAGAGCCATTCCCCAAGGGCCGCCCTCTCCGGCTGTTTTCATCACGGAGACGGGCGCATTCATCGCAGCGGCAAGGTAGCTCTGACCGACGCGCTCCGTTTTGAAAAGACCGCCATGTCCATATATGATGTCGACCTTGACATTTTCTTTCTGGAAGAGGATATCAAGCCCTGTTTTGAGCCCGCTAAGGGATGAGAAAAGAATTGTGCGGGTGAAGTTTGCAAGATTGAAGCGGCAGTTGCTCTCGCGAACAAAGAGCGGTCTTCCCTCGTTGAATCCGGTCACATGCTCACCAGACAGATAACCATACGACATAAGGCCTCCGCAGTCGGGATCGCCCTTCTCAGACTGGAAATAGAAAATATCGTATAGTTTCCACATGGGAATGTCGCATCCAGCTTCACGCAAAAGCTCAGCAAACATCTCAACCCAAAGATTGAGGTCTGATGTGCAGTTATTGCAGTGAACCATAGCGACCATTTTACCGGTCGGTGTCGTCACAATATCAATTTCGGGATAAACGCCCTTAAGCGGACGCTCAAGCACTATCATCGCAAATATGGATGTGCCCGCTGAAACGTTGCCCGTGCGCGGCGCAACGCTGTTCGTCGCAACCATGCCGGTACCGGCATCGCCTTCCGGCGGAGCGACCGGTATTCCCGCTTCTAAGTTCCCCGAAGGATCGAGCAGCCGAGCGCCTTCTTCTGTCAGGACACCAGCGTCTTCGCCCGCTAACACAGCAGCCGGAATAATATCGGCAAGCTTCCACGGCAGGTTCTTATCTTTTATAAGGTCATCGAATTTTGCCATGAGACCCATGTCGTAATCAAGTGTGTCCATATCGATCGGGAAAACACCGGACGCATCGCCAATTCCGAGCACAAAGCGGCCTGTCAGCTTCCAGTGTACATATCCCGCAAGTGTCGTGAGGTGTTTTATGTCTTTAACATGCTCCTCGCCGTTGAGAATTGCCTGATACAGGTGCGCTATGCTCCAGCGCTGCGGAATGTTGAATGAAAATTCCTTTGTGAGAGCAGTGGCAGCTTCCTCTGTTATTGTGTTGCGCCACGTGCGGAATGGCACAAGCAGCTCTCCGTCAGCGCCGAACGGCATGTAGCCGTGCATCATCGCCGAAAATCCGATAGCGCCTGTTTTCTTAAGAACAACGCCGTATTTTTCCTTGACAGAAGCCGCTAACTTCGCATAGCTGTCACGCACACCAGTCCAAATATCGTCAATGCTGTACGTCCAAATGCCATTTTCGAAGCGATTTTCCCAATCATGGCTTCCTGATGCAATCGGTGCGAAATCAGGGCCGATAAGTACGGCTTTTATTCGCGTCGAGCCAAGCTCAATGCCGAGCGACGTTTTCCCCTCCGTTAAGGCACGTACGATCTCGTTATGCTCCATTAATTTATCCTCCGGATTTATTTATATATTTATATTATTTCAGTATTTGGCGTTGAGTTTTACTTGGTATAAACTCACGGTTTTTGATATGCATATCAACTTGTTCACCATCCGAAAAATCAAGCTCCATTCTTGATTTTTCTGGCACACCGCCTTCAATCTCAACAAAAGCACGGCTGAATGTCACAGGTGCTGCACGGCTCTCACCCGCCGAAACAGAAAACGCAAACTCTCCGTTTATACGAATTCTTGCTGTCTCAGTTGCAGTTTCTGGATCGTCGTCGCTGATAATAGTCAGGCGTGCCGGAACTTTAAGCGGACGAGGCATATTCGGGAACATTTTTGCAAATTTTTTCATCCTGTACTGTGCAATTTTGTCCGGCAGAGCAAAAAATAAAACAATGTAAATAATGCCACAGACGACAGCACCAGTATACTGAAATGAAAAGTCGCCCTTCGTCATGTAATAAATACCTATGACAATCATAATAATGGCTAATAAAAACGCTAAATACCACCAGTATCCGCGCATAGGCTTTGGTGTAGGCATTAAAAATATCCCTCCAATCGCAGGTAGTTTGTTTCATTCATTAAAGTTATGTTAACACGGAGCAGCCTCTTTTGTCAATTATAACGGAGGTTTTACTATTATAAAGATATACTCCAGAATTTTAAAAGAACAGACTAAAACTTAAGTTTATCATCAGTGTGCGTATTGCCGCCTTATATGTATTAAACGCCTCTCTATTTCTTATTTTTATTCCTATTTCACTTTTTCTTTTGTTTCTTCTGTCTTTTCTGCTTTCGGCGGGGTGCGGAGGGCTACCCGACGAAGTGTCCGTCGTGAGCCACCTGAGTATGAATATGAAGCAAGCGGGTTTTCAGCGGCAGCGCGCTCCATTCCCTTATTAGATACGTGTGTGTAAATCTGTGTCGTATTAAGCTGCTCGTGTCCTAAAATTTCCTTGAGGACGCGAACGTCAACCTTGCCGGACGCATACATCAACGTTGCGGCTGTATGCCTGAGCTTATGTGTTGAGAAATGCTTATACTCAAGTCCGGCGGCTTTAAGATATTTATATACAACCCACTGAATAGTCTTTATGCTTATTCTTTTATTTTGCGAGCTTAAGAAAAGAGCTCTCTCATTCTTATCTTTTACCGGCCAGGCAACGCGAATCGGCAGGTACTCCGATAAAGCGGCGCGGCAAGCATCATTAAGATATATAATGCGCTCCTTATTTCCCTTTCCTATTACACGAAGCGACCGAAGCTCGCTGTCCATGTCCTCAAGCGATATTCCCGCAAGCTCGGAAAGCCGCATTCCTGTGTTCAAAAACAGCGTAATCATACAAAAATCGCGCTCGCGCGTTTTTGACTTTTCATCCGAACGCACGGCATCAAGCAAACTAATGCTTTCCTCAAGCGTTAAGTGCTTGGGCAGCGATTTTTTCTTCTTTGGTGTTTCGATATTCGCAGCGGGGCTTGCCTCCATAAGTCCCTTTTTTACCGTTATGTACTTATAAAACGATTTTAGGGCTGAAAGCTTACGTGCTTTAGCACCGGCGCCGTTCCCGCGGACTCGGTCTACATACAGAAAAAACTCATATATATCGGCAGGAGTGACTGACGTTATGTCAGAGGCGCCAAGAGTGCTTATATCAATTTTATCAAATTCCTCACCGCTTGTCGGTAAACCCATGCGAGTTGCTTTAATATAGCGAAAGAACGTGCGCAAATCGAGAGCATATTCTTCCACCGTTTTAGGTGAGCAGCCTTGTATCGATTGCTTGTACGATAAAAACTCTCTCACAAGAGCTGGCATCTTATTGATCTCGACCGGCATTTTTTATATCTCCCTCTCATTCAATTATACAAAATAATTATACCTCAGATAAGCATATTTTGTAAAGCAAAAAACCATAAATTTGCAGTCTCATAACACAAAGTACGATTAAATGGTAAAGTGCCAATATTAAAACCCCCGAAAGTAATGTAGCTTACTCTCGGGGGGTTGCTTACTCGTCTTTGTGTTCTTCTTCGTGTTGCTTCGCCACAGCTGTGCCGCCGCCAATGCTGTCGCTTATATCGTCTGTATAGCCTTTATCTGAAAAATTATTCACCTCAAAAGGATTATCTTTGCCAATACAGAAATCATCATCGTAAAAACCGTCGCGCCTCAGCATCTGCTCAAGCACGCTTATATCGCTTTCGACGCTCAATGTATCGGCTTCAAAAAGACGATCAAGCTGATGCTCGTAGCCTTTGATGAGCATATCGAGTATTTCCTCGATGTTTTTCTTCCCTGCCCTAATATTTTCTCCCTCGATGCCCTGCCGTTCAAAATATGCGTAAGAATTGAGGAGTTTTAATGTTGTCGGAAGGTAATAATTCAAAAACCCGCGAATTTGCGTCTTATGCTCAGGCTTTTCTTCGACAAATTTAAATATATTCCGCGTAATTGCTTCAATTTTAACAATCTTAGCCGACACTTCTTCGTTTTGAATCTCTTCGTCGCGCTGGCGAATTTCCTTCAGTATCTTGTCGAATTCATCTTCACTGCTCGCCGCCTCTGACTGCGAGGGAGCAGCGTCTTCACGACGCCGCTCGAATGTGCCGCCTACAAAACCATTTTTGATTGCATCCTGCTCGGCGTCATCATGTGCATCCTCAGTCAGGATTAGGTAACGAATGCGCATATCAATAATTGCCTGTTTTCCGAGAAGCCCTTTTGAGAGCATGAGCCGAAGGTCGCGTATCACACGCTTTTCGGATACATCAAGCATGCCGGCAAGCTCAGCTATTGAAATGTAATTTCTCGTTCTGAGTATTGAAAGAATGCTGATAATCCTGTAATCCTGGCTTTTATAATAACTGCGGAAAAGATATAGAATTCCTGTTATAGTTGCAGAAATAGCAGTTGATGACACTTGGGAAAATGTTGCCCATGTTAAACCGGTAGTAACAGCTGACCCGAAAGAGCCAAGTGCCATTACAAATGTTACAAAAACGCCTATCGCTAAAAACAGCGTCGACAACACGGTACCTGCACCTCTTTTATATTTACCTAATTGCACAAATTTACCGCGTGTATAAGGCACATGACGCGCCTCTCCCTGAGGTGATGCAGAGCTTGCATTATTGAAAGATGTACTACTACCCGCGTCACTCTTATTTTTATATATAGTTGTGTAAGTACTTGTTGAGCCGGTGTTTTTCCCGTATGAATATATATTGTTGTTACGTTCTTGCTTTTCCTTTGAGCCTGAGCCGCTGCTTGCGTTTGAACCCAGCACACGCAGTATTATAAGTATTACAGCAATAGGCCAAGCACCAAAAACGAAGCAAAGGACTATTACCGGGACTGGAATATCTTTAAATGCTCTCATATCTTCCCTGCTTGTAATATAGCATTCCGGCTGCGCCGATTATTAGATTATTGTAAAGGATTACGCCGCGTAGTGTTGTTTTATTATTTGGCACATTTTCTGCAGTGCCGATGTGTATTTTTCCTTTTCTGGAAGTCTTTCAATATAATCCACCATTTCAATTACGTCTGTTATCTCTTGCATTGTCGCGATCGACAGACTTGACTGCGCTATAATTTTATCACGCACCTCGCGAGGTGTGTCAGAGTTGCGAAGGGAAAATTTTAGAGAACGGTAAACAGACAGAAGTGTAATGTACGCGAATTGCAATCGCTTCTCGTCGGTTGGCAGAGCATTAAGCTGCGCTTCAAAATCTCGATAGCTGCGCTTTTCAAGCCCCGACTTCTCATACGGACGGATAACAGCATCCTGAAGCTTGATTTCCTCATCAGTGAAGTTAACGAACACAGGTATATGTTGCTGTTTTATACTATAGCTTCGGATATTCATAAAAAACATCATAATTGACTCGATAAGCTTACGAATCCAAGCAACAAAGCGCTTTGTCGATTCCTTGTTGTTCGTTATCAGCATATAGAGGAAAAAAGCAAGAGCGATGAAGAAGAAAACGATTAGAAACTTCGATGATGCTCTCTTACCCTCGAAGAGTTCCCTGACAAACACTTCATTTATAACTTCAGGGTCTTCGTAATCAACTCCCGTATCATCTCCTGACTTGCCAAGCATTTTTATTGTTATAAATAAGAATATGAAACGGAAAATGAATGAAAGTCCCTCAAAGATGGTAGCGAAAAAGAAAAGTGCAAGTAGAATAGCAATAAGCGTTAATATTACAAACAGTAAGTTATCATAGCGGGCTGATAATGACACCGCACTAATTGAATCTGTAATTTTGCGATATATGTTGCTCTGGTTTAGAACAATCATTGAAGATATAACGAAAAATACAAGGCATATACTTGATGTTGATGTGTCGATTTGTCCTAAGCCTTCGAAAATGAACGTTAAACCCATCACAACCATATATGCGAGTATTGTTTTAAGAGATATGACCCGCACAGGCGGATAAAACCATATTATTATCCCTGCTAAAAGAAGTATAAATACAGCAGCAGCGCCTAAATAAGGAAAAAGCGAGTCTGGATCATAGTATGGTATTTTGCCTGACATATACATCCGATACAAAATGCTATCAAATATGCCAACCGAAATATATGTCATTACCACTGTAATTATAATAGGTAGCGCTGCATGCAACGCATTAAACGCGCTCACGGAACCTTCATATCCGCTCTCATCGCGGTATCCGAGACGAATATCAACGGTGCGTGACATTACAGCGCCGTAAAGTGTCTGCATTCCGTATCCGGCTGCAAAAAGGATTGCGGCACAAGTAAGTATAGCCGGCCTCGTAACCGGTAAAAAACTGAGAAGTATCTGACATACCGGGAAGATAACGCAAAAGACAGCGACAGTTGCAAGCAGCTTATTCGCACGTGCTATGGCTTTGTCTGACACGTTAAACTCCCCCCTTTTAATCAATAATTGTCAAAGTAAGCTTTATAATAAACCTCAATATTTTTAGGTATGATTGCGGCATTTTGGTTCGTTGTCGTCACATAAAATATCACTTTGACGCCATTCCGCGCCATTTGGTCATGAAAAACTATCATTCGTTCACTTATATATGCTGATACGACAATTAGATTCCCCGATTCGGCAAATATGCGGCTGTTCGCAAGGATATAATCAAGCATTTTTTCAACCGGGCACGATATTTCCGTTTTCATCATAGCCAAAACCCGCAGGGCTGTTAACATTTCTTGTTTGCCCTTGTAGTCTGGCGTAAACAGAATCTTCTCACCAATCTCATCATCAGACGCACGGAATTCGGGGGATATCGCTTCCGGCGGGGTATTTGATATAATCTTGACAGGAACATTTTCATGCGAAACCCGGTCAAGAATTGATGCGGCAACAGTTATGCAGTATTCTATGAACTCCGGACTGCTCGGACGTGTCGGATGCTGCTCGATATCACGTGAGTTCATATTTATCATTATATTAAAGCGGCGGCGCTGTGTGTATTCCTCGATGTTGACCATAAGCCGCCTGTGTGCCGCTGTCTGCTTCCAGTTTATCTTGTTCATAGGATCGAGCGGCGTGTAGTCTCTTGCTCCGGCAATCAAAAGAGGATCCGTCAAAAGACTGTGATTTTTGATAACATCGCCGCTATGATAATACGATGATGTAAAGTGTTCCTCAAGGTCAACAGGGCTTGGTAGAACAGTTACTGTGTTATTCTTTCGCTGCTCACATTTATATCCTTTTGACGCATTATTCATCCCGAAAATATCACTTGCAACAAGCGTTGCCTCACCCACTGTGTAAACTCCGCGAACGGAGCAGTTTACACGCCAGCGGCGGCGTATTTTTTGCTTGCTTTTCATGACAAATACGCTCTGTATATGATTAAGCAATCTGTCACGGGGGCGTTTTGTCTTTTTATCGAACTCTGTTATACGAAAATTTAGTCCTGCGGGCAGCGAAGTAGCCACTTTTAGGTAAGGAAGAGGAATCATCTTGTCATTTGCGATTTCCTCGTATATGTAAATATCCTCATTTTGAAACACTTCTTCAGTGCTTGTGGAGACCTCGTAGCTGATGCCGTCAAAAGAGCGCTTACTATAAAGCCAGCTTTGGTATATGTATACAGCAAACACAGCTGCTAATATTGCAAGAAATATCAACCTCCGGCACCTCCACCCGCTCAACTTATACTATAAATGTTCCACGAATAAAACTTGCGTTTTTTATCCAACGGGAACGCTTGTTGTGTCGATGATATACTGAATAATATTTGCGTTTGACTCCGTAAGCCGTATTGTTCCCTGGGCGCGGGAAATAATTCTGTGTGAAAGCACAGGTATAGCTACAGCTTTAACGTCGTCTGGTAGCACGTAGTCTCGCCCTTCCGTTGCTGCCCACGCTTGCGATGCCCGCATAAGCGCGAGTGTACCGCGCGGGCTTACCCCAAGGCGAATGCGTTCATTTTCGCGCGTCGCCGTGATAATATTTACTATGTATTCTTTGATAAGCGCGCTCACCTTGACGCTGCGGACAGCGTCGATACATTTGCGCACATCATCTTTTTCACAAACAGCACTGAGACTATCAAGCGGGCTTGACTCAATGTAACCATCAAGTATCTCAAGCTCGCTTTTACGTGGCGGGTAACCAAGCGTCAGCTTCATAAGGAAACGATCGGTTTGCGCTTCAGGCAGTGGGAATGTACCTTGCGATTCGATCGGGTTCTGCGTTGCTATAACGAAAAACGGGCGCTCAAGCGGATATGTTACACCATCTATCGTAGCTTGGTATTCCCCCATGCACTCAAGCAGCGCAGACTGAGTGCGGGGAGTCGTACGGTTTATTTCATCTGAAATAACAATGTTCGTAAAAATGGGCCCCGGACGGAAAACAAATTCGTTTTCCTTTTGATTGAAGTAGTTAATACCCGTAATATCGGACGGTAAAAGGTCCGGTGTGAACTGTATGCGGCGGCAGCCGGCATTTATTGACTTTGCAAGTGCCCGGGCAAGACTGGTCTTGCCTGTTCCGGGTATATCGTCAAGAAGAACGTGCCCCCCTGCAAAAAGAGCTGTTACTATGTAGCGTATCTCTTTATCTTTGCCATATATTACCCGGCCAATGTTCGATATAATTTTCCCTGCCGTTTCACCGACGGCGCTTAATGTATACACGGTATTCACATTTCACCCCATACAGTCTTTTTTTAATTCTTTTTGACAGATAATTAATTATATCACTGCGTCAGTCTTTTTGCAAACCAAAAGCGTGTTTTCGTGCTATTGACAATTTCACCATATTCATCATACGAATATATAATAACACACGGTCACTTGATTGTCAATAACGTTATTATGATTTTGTTTAATTAACCTGAGTATGTATAATTTGTTCTTTTCAAAATGATTTATCTTGCTTTTTAATATAGATTTTTATATAATATTAACGGTTTTGTCTTATTTAATCTTTTTTTATTCTTATTTCATTACGTTAAACAAGGTAGGTATCGGTTAATTTGACTGAACTTTACGACATCCCAGCAGAGGTAAAGGCAGCGCTGGAAACAAAGGGCATCCCATACGAAAAAGTAGACATAGCTGCAAAAACTGACCTCGACGACGGATGTGTTCCGTGTGACAACTACATATTTGTAACAGACGGCGACATCATCATTTTAGCAGGTTCAATGACAAGTCGCTTGAAGCGAAACGGAATCTTCAAGCAGCCGAAGCCCGAGCGGCATTTTTTTGAGCTTTCATACACTCATCATTCCCTCTCAGATTACGAAGAATTTGAAGTGGAGGAGCTTCTCTCCTCCGCTCGCATTGTCGCGCGCAGACGCGCGGATGCGGATACCCTTCCGCGGACTGAGTTAATAGCAAACCTTAGCAACACATATAAAAATGAAGCTTATAAGTTTGTCCGCAAAATAAATGCGCTTATTAAAGGTGAGAGCAAAGAATCGTCGGACGACGATAATAATGCGAATAACGAAAAAGAAGAGCTTTTTTGTCCTAAATGCGGACGCCGCTATGCTGATCCCGAGCGAAAAGTATGTATGCGCTGCATGGATAAGGTCAGTATTATCAAGCGCTTCTCCGTGTTTTTCACAAGATATAGATTTCACATGGGCGCTATCATCCTCACAATGGTACTCACAAGTGGGCTTGGTATCTTAGCGCCATACATATCGAGCGGATTTTATTATGACGAGGTGCTTGATGAAAACGGGCGCTTCTTTGGAAAAATACTTCTTGTCATCGGAATTATATTGGTAACTCGTATTATTTCTCTTTTGGTGACAATCGTAAATGGCGTTATAACATCGCGTATAGCTGCAAAAGTCACATATGACCTTAAAAAAGAAATTTTTGGGGCAATTGAGCGTTTGTCGATTGGTTATTTTACGAACCGTCATACAGGCGGACTTATGACGCAGGTGAATAACGACGCTAATAATATCTATTGGTTTTTCTGTGATATTGTCCCATACTCGGTTGTCAACGCATTCCAGATCATCGGTATCATTGTAATCATGCTGATTATGGAACCGGTTTTAACGCTAATATCGCTGCTTACGGTTCCAGTCGCGTTTATTATTACAAAAAGGCTGTTTATTATACTTGAAAAATATCACGCAAAGCGCTATTCACAATCACGTTCACTCAACTCGCTTCTCTCGGACATTTTATCCGGAATACGCGTCGTAAAGGCCTTCTCAAAGGAAAGCGAAGAGGCTGCAAGGTTTTCAGTTCGCAATAAAGCTCTCGCTGACGCAAATATGAAAGCGTCTGTTTTTAACACGACGGTATTCCCGTTCATCTCTATGCTTATATACATAAGCAACATGCTTGTGCTTGGTATCGGCGGATGGATGGTCATTGACGGTAAAATGTCCTATGGTATCCTCCTCACCTTTATAGCATACATGAACATGGTCTACAGCCCGTTAATGTTCTTTGTAGACATTGTTTATATGCTGACAGACTGTCTCAACTCCATGAACCGTTTACTTGATGTCATGGACGCAGTACCGGACGTTGTTGAAAGCAAAAACCCAACGCCGCTCGGTGAGGTTCGCGGCGAGGTAGAGTTCGACAATGTTGTGTTCGGCTACGAAAAGAACAGGACTGTCATTGACGAGATGTCATTTAAAATTAAACCGGGCGAGGTCATAGGCATTGTCGGTCACACGGGAGCTGGCAAATCGACGCTTGCCAACCTGCTTATACGACTCTACGACGTCGCATCCGGCTCTATTAAAATCGACGGCGTAGACATCCGCGATATATCGTTTAATGATTTACGCAAAAACATTGCTATTGTGTCCCAGGAAACATACCTTTTCATGGGCACGATTATGGACAACATTAAATATGCTCGCCCTGATGCAACAGAGGAAGAAGTCATAACCGCATCAAAAATAGCCGGAGCTCACGACTTTATTATTAAGCTGCCGGATGCTTATAACACACGTATTGGTTTCGGCTACAAGGATCTTTCGGGCGGCGAGCGCCAGAGAATATCAATAGCGCGTGCTATCCTGCGCAATCCGCGCATTCTTATCATGGATGAGGCGACAGCGGCGATGGACACGCAGACTGAACGGCGTATACAAGCTGCGCTTGACAACCTTGTCAAGGGACGCACTACTATTATGATTGCTCACCGCCTCTCGACATTGCGAAATGCTGACTACATTATCGTTGTAGAAAACGGGAAAATGCCTGAGTTCGGCACACACGCCAAGCTTATAACGAAAAAAGGCATATTTTTCAGGCTGTATAAACTTCAGATGGAAGCACTCCGCAACATTGGGATCGAGGAGTAAGGTGCTAAACAGCACGTAATAACCAGGAGGTAATTCGCTTGTCAGAAGAAAAAAAAGTTATCGGTCTCGGTGACGTTGTTTCTATTACATATCTTACGCGCGATAACTGTACTTTTACCAAAAATGGCGACTTTTTATCGCTGACTGTCTCACTGCCCAAAGAAATTGGTCTTGATGGCGAGGAAATAGGTGGTATAAAGACATACGATCGCGTATTTTTCCATCGTGCTTTTCCGTACGATTATCCATATGAATTTATATCTGTACTTGACCGCGAAAATGTTGAAATAGGTATTATTCGCGAGCTTTCAGACATTGAGCCTGATGCGGCTGAGCTTGTTAAAAGCGAGCTTGAACGCAAATATTACGCCCCTGTCATCGGCCGCATTGTTTCTGTTAAAGAACGCTTTGGCTATACATATTGGAATGTCATATCCGGTGGGCACGAGCTTACATTCACCGTGCGAGACGTTTACCGCAGCATAACAAAGGTAACGCAAACACGAATTTTTATCAGCGACGAAGATGGAAACCGCTACGAAATACCGGACACAGAGGCGCTCGACCGTAAAAGCTACCGAAAGATCGAGCTATATCTCTGATGGTGCGTCACTGAGTAAAAGGCAGGTGAATTAACATAAAAAAACGTGAAGCTTTAGTCCGGCGCTTATGCGCCGCAAACCCGGATATAAAACCAGAGGACGTTGTTGTAGCCTTCAGTTTCAATCTTCGCCCAGATGAAAGTGTGGAGCCTGTTGATGGGTATGTAGCTATAACAAAAACGTGCATTTATGTCTACGAGGACGATAATCTAAAGCGAAAATATGACGCACATTCCGTCACCGAATATAAATTTACGCCCGGCGTCGGATGTGTCTTTGCTGAATGCACAATCGATGGGCATGACGTCCTTCTCTGCCGCGCAAGCATGGATAAAAAGGACGAAATTGCAGCTATCATGTCCCGGCTCAACAAAATGCTTGAGGCGGGCAAATTTTCATATGATTATGAGGCTGAAATTGATAAAAAATGCCCAAAATGCGGTCGCCCCTTCCCTCCCGGGTCACATGTTTGCCCGCATTGTGTAAAAAAGATCGGGTATCTTGTGCGTCTTTGGGATATCGCGCGTCCGTATAAATATTATATTTTTGCGTCCGTTGCGTTTTATTTTGTAATAGCCGCATTGAACCTTGTTCCACCAAGGCTAAACAGGATCCTTGTTGACAATTACATAAAAGCAACAACAAGGCCTTTTTTATCAGGTTTTATCAGCGTAATTGTGTCAATTTTTCTTGTAAACTTGCTGACGCGTGTGCTCAATATTTTCCGCAGCCTTATTCTTATTAAGGCAAGCAACCGCATGATTGTCGCGCTGCGTGGCATGGTTTTTAATAGAATTCAAATGCTCTCCGTATCGCGCATATCAAAGCGTACAGCAGGCGAGCTTATAAACCGCGTCAACAATGATTCTTCAAGGATACAAAGCTTTTTTACAAATGAGCTTGGTGGAATGATTGAACAGTTGTTGATTCTCATAGCTGTTTCTGTCATTTTGTTTGTTTACAACTGGCGGCTTGCGCTCTTCATTCTTCTGCCGACGCCGGTTGTCATGATATTTTACCGCTTGTTCCGGCGCATAATGCACAGAATGTATGACGTACAATGGCGTGTTGGCTCACAGGCTAACACTATCCTTCACGATATTTTCAGCGGTATACGCGTTGTCAAAGCTTTTGGCATGGAACATCGTGAAATGGCACGCTATGACGAGGCAACACGCAACGAGCGCGATATTCGCATACGCAATGAAACGTTTTACGCCTGCTTTAACCCTTTTGTTGGCTTTTTACTTGGTTTTGGTGAATTCGCTCTTTTATATTATGTCGGAAACAAGGTAGTCGGCGGTACAATGACACTTGGAGAAATGTCTCAGTTTTCCGCTTATGTCAGCATAATATACGGCCCTCTGCTCTGGCTGTCAAATTTCCCGCGGCGGCTTGTTTGGACAATGACGAGCATAGTCAAGGTATTCGATATAATCGATGAAGATATCGATGTTAAAGATGCCCCAGACGCAAAAGATATAGAGATTAAGGGTGAAGTCGAGCTTGAAGGCGTATCCTTTGGTTACGACAACACAGCAAACGTTCTCCGCAACATAAATTTAAAGATTAAACCGGGCGAATTCATTGGTCTTGTCGGTCGTTCCGGCGTCGGAAAGAGTACGCTTATCAATCTTATAATGCGGCTTTACGATCCGGACGAGGGGGTAATCAGAATTGACGGTATTGATGAAAAAGAAATATCTCAAAAGTCCCTGCGCTCACAAATAGGCGTAGTTTTGCAGGAAACCTTCCTTTTTGCCGGCACTGTCTACGATAACATAGCCTACGCAAAACCATCGGCAACGCGCGATGAAGTAATAACAGCATCAAAACTTGCAGGCGCTCATCAATTTATTATGAAAATGCCCGACGCTTACAATACTCGCGTAGGAGAGCGCGGTCATACCCTCTCCGGCGGTGAGAGACAGCGTATAGCCATAGCGCGCGCCCTGCTACACAACCCGCGCATTCTCATCCTTGATGAAGCGACATCGGCTCTTGATACTGAAACGGAAAAGCAGATACAGGATGCCCTGCGCATACTTTCAAAGGACAGAACAACAATAGCAATAGCTCACCGGCTTTCCACCTTGCGAAATGCCACGCGTCTTGTTGTTCTTGATAAGGGCACGATAGCTGAGGTCGGTACACACGATGAGTTAATACAGAAAAAAGGCATATATTATAACCTTGTCATGGCTCAGCGCCAGATGTCAAAAATGAAATAATGTTGCATAGACAAAAACAACCCGAAAGCAAAAGCTTCGGGTTGTTTTTTATTGTAATTAAGTTTTATATAGCGCCATTATTCATTGAGCATAAGGCGTGCACGCTTCATAGCTGCGACGAGGGGCGGAATCAATGCTATATGCAGTATGATGCCCGGTATTGCGTTCACAACAGCTCCGGCCCAAAAAGCTGCAAGGCCGAATTCCGTGTTACTGATTCCGGATATGAATATGATATAGCTTGCCGTACCCCATACGATACGCCCGCCTATCATAGATATTATCAGCGATATATATATGTACAGCAGCTTTTTCGGGAACACACGGTATAATATTCCTGTGAGGAGTCCGTACACAGCAAGCTCAAAGGCCATCGATATATTATTCGGAAACGGCGGCGTAAAAAATATTAAATTACGAAGAAGAGGCGCCGTAAAACCGACGCAAAGTCCCCATGGCCAGCCACAGATGAAGCCGCAAAGCAGAACCGGAATGTGCATCGGAGAAAGAGCGCTGCCGATTTGAGGTATTTGCCCCGTCAAAAACGGAAGCACAAGCGCTATTGCGAGAAACATAGCTGAAAATACAAGCTTTTTAATATGCGGTATAATATGCTGTAAGATTCTTTTTTCTTTTTTTGCTTTCTTTGCCGAGTCCATTGTCACTATCCTTTCATAAATAATAAAAAGCATCGTTTTTCCCTCATGGAAAGCGATGCCTTCTGTACATCAATTAAAAATATATATTTTATGTCGTTCAATGTAAAGCGGGCTTCTGCCCGCGCTACCGGATATGTCCGGTAGAACCCTTTGATATTTTACACTGTAAACGTTATCTTGTCAACTTCAATTTGCAAATCCCTTTTTCATCAGCTCATCATGTTACGGTCATTTGCCAGCCGCTTCAGTTTTGAGATAGCATCGTTTAAAAGTTCCGTCGTTGATACGTCAGAAACACCTGCAACGAGCGTTCCGCAGCGGTTCGTTGGAATGAGTATTCGCGTCGCGTCCGCTCGTGCCACAGCGGCTGCCATCTTTTCCGTAACCTCGCCTAAAAGCGAATCGGCCATGACAATTCCGATCGGGCCTATTATAACATCAGCGCGCCGGCAGGCTACAACGACTGCATTCTCACCTGTCGCCGCATGAGTAGCGCCACCTTTTAACATTGAAGCCGTAGCTGTTGAGTTTGTTCCGACTGCAGTTACTTCAGCTCCCAGCAGCTCGGATGTGATCATCTCGGCAAGCTGACGTCCGAGTCTCCCGCCTTGTCCATCTATGATAAGTATTTTCATTGTAATAAACTCCTATTATAACTTTTCACTAATAGCAGGGCTGCTTTTTATACGTAAACACAGCGGGAAATATCAAAATATGAAGTGAATTTAATTATAACAGGAAATAATGTATTTGTCTATGACCATTCTCTGTAATTTTGGCTGTGTTAGTAGCTATACCCTGTTTTTTACATAAGTTGTTATGGTGTTTCTTGGTATTATTTTTTAAAATTTTCATTTTTATATTGACAGATCGTTATTTACGGTATATGATGATTGCATGCGCTATATCGGCGTAACTAATTTTAAGAGGTATTTCATGTACAAAGACAAAACCCTTGTCTGCAAAGATTGCGGACAGGAATTCACTTTCACTGCCAGCGAGCAGGAATTTTTCGCGGAAAAGGGCTTCACAAACGAGCCACAGCGTTGCCGTAGTTGCCGCAACATACGCAAAGGAGGTTCACGTGAAGGCGCCCCCCGCCAGATGTTCGACGCCGTTTGCGCAGAGTGTGGTAAAAAGTGTAAGGTTCCTTTTGAACCTCAGGATGATCGCCCGCTTTACTGCAGCGATTGTTTCAGAAAAGTCAGACAGTAAACTTATGAAAATACAAAAAGCGCGCCCTGTTTGGAGCGTGCTTTTTGTTCGCCATGAGGACTTCCCTTTAATACTGTTGTGTTGACAATATATTTATTTTTAATTATCATTTATTTATTGTGATTTTTAGATTAGCAATAATGAAAGGGCCCTCTGATGTATAAAACACTTTTAAAAAGTGTGGGTAAATATAAAAAAACAGCAACCGCTACACCTGTTATCATAGCTGCAGAAACAGTTATTGAAGCGCTTATACCATTTACGACAGCGAAACTTGTAAACGAAATAAAAGGTGGCTGCGACTACTCCGTTATTGTTAAATATGGAGCAATGCTATTTATAATGGCATGTTTGTCACTTGTGCTCGGAGGTGCGGCTGGTTACACTTCCGCTATAGCCGCCTGCGGCTTTGCTCGTAACCTTCGCCGTGATATGTTCTATAAGGTGCAAACATATTCATTTGAGAATATTGATAAATTTTCATCTTCCTCGCTTGTTACGCGCATGACAACAGACGTAACGTACGTGCAACATGCTTTTTTGACAGTTATTCGTCTGGCTATACGTTCACCGCTTGTGTTTTTATTTGCGATAATCATGGCATATATAATGGGTGGTTCCCTTTCTGCTATGTTTGTCGTAATCGTGCCGCTTCTTGCTTTCGGGCTTTTTATGATAACAAAAAAAGCAATGCCCGCTTTCCGCAGCGTCTTCCGTAAATATGACCGAATGAACGAGTCGATTGAGGAAAATGTCATCGCCATACGCGCTGTTAAAGGATTTGCCCGCGAGGAATACGAAAAACAAAAATTCAACAACGCCGCACTTGAAATAAAGCGCGATTTCACAAAAGCCGAGCGTATTGTCGCCCTGACTGCGCCACTCATGCAGAGCTGTATATATCTCAATATGCTCATTGTTTTGTTTTTTGGCTCAAAGATTGCTATATCGAGCATGGGTGTCGATCTTGACGTTGGTCAGATTTCTGCGATGTTAACATACGGCATTCAAATACTTATATCGCTCAACATGCTCTCTATGGTTTATGTGATACTTACTATATCTGTGGAGTCAATTCGACGTATCAGCGAAGTTCTTGAAGAGGTGCCTGTAATTACAAATCCAAAAGACCCCATTTATGAAGTAAAAGACGGTTCTGTTGATTTCATCGGCGTCAACTTCAAGTATTCAGCGCACGCTGAACGTTATGCGCTGCAAAACATTAATCTTCATATTAAATCCGGCGAGACGGTCGGTATCCTTGGCGGAACCGGCTCCGGTAAATCATCGCTCGTACAACTAATCCCGCGTCTTTATGACGTAACTGAAGGTGTTGTCAAAGTCGGTGGCATTGATGTGCGTAAGTATGATCTTGAGACACTTCGCAATAATGTTGCTGTTGTCCTACAAAAAAACGTGCTTTTCTCCGGGACAATCAAGGAAAACTTACTCTGGGGCAACGAAAATGCGACCGATGAAGAAATCCGAGAGGCTTGTCGGCTTGCCTGCGCTGACGAATTCATAAACTCATTCCCCGACGGATACAACACAAAAATTGAACAAGGCGGCACAAATGTATCAGGGGGTCAAAAGCAAAGGCTGACAATAGCGCGTGCTCTGCTTAAAAAGCCGAAGATTCTTATCCTTGATGACTCAACAAGTGCCGTTGATACGCGCACGGATGCCAAAATACGCCACAGCTTCCGCGAATATATTCCGTCAACAACAAAAATCATCATCGCTCAGAGAATAGCCTCCGTTATTGATGCTGATAAAATCGTTGTCATGGACGGCGGCTCTATTGTTGATATAGGCACACATGCGGAGCTGATAGAAAGATGCGAAATATATCGTGAAACTTACGATCAACAGATAAAAAAATCGAGGAGTAGTGCAGCTAATGTCGGAGTCTGAAGTTATGGAAACACAAAAGCCGAAGGCTAAATTGGGTACCTTTCTGAGAATTATTAAAACTTTATTCTCTTACTATCCAGTTTTATTGCCTATTACAGCTTTTTGCTTTATATTTACAGCTGCTGTAAGTTCAATCCCACCGCTTTTCTTCCAGCAGGTAATATCGGTTATTCAGGATAGTATTCACACCGGAGATTGGGCTACGGCAAAACCGGTAATATTATCGAGGCTTTCGATACTTGCTCTTTTTTATTTGCTTGCTGTAATATCAATTGCTATTTGCCGCCAGCTAATCGTTGTGATAACACAGGGGTTCCTTTACCGCATACGCCGAGCAATGTTTGATGGAATGCAGGGGCTTCTCATACGTTATTTTGACACGCATAAGCATGGCGATATAATGAGCCATTATACAAACGACACAGATACGATGCGGCAGCTGATATCTGAGTCGCTTCCGATGCTTTTACAGTCCGCTGTAATCGTTATTACAGTCTTTTTTGTCATGCTTTATTTCTGTATATGGCTTACAATTCTTGTCGTAATCGGCGTCATTGCTATGCTTTTTGTGACACGAAAGCTTGGCGGGGGTTCGGCTCAATACTTCAAGCGCCAGCAGAAATCATTAGGTGAAGTTGAAGGCTACATACAAGAAATGATTAACGGCCAGCGCGTTATTAAGGTTTTTAACTATGAGTCGCAAGCCGGAGCCGATTTTGCGCGCATTAATGATGTTCTTTATGAGCACAGTTATCGCGCTAACGCATATTCAAATATGCTTGGCCCAATTATTATAAATATCGGCAATGTCCTCTATGTCCTTGTTGCCATGTTAGGCGGCTTGCTCTTAATCTCAAACGCGCCAAATATCAGTCTTTCAGGACTACCAATGGGAATAAGCATTGTAGTACCGTTTCTCAATATGACAAAGCAGTTTACAGGCAACGTCAACACAGTGGCGCAGCAGGTAAACTCCATTGTTATGGGGCTTGCCGGTGCGGAGCGTGTATTCATGCTGATGGATGAAGAACCTGAAACTGATGATGGCTACGTCACGCTTGTAAACGCCAAAATCCAGCCAGATGGTACTATCACAGAAACCACCGAGCGCACAGGTCAATGGGCATGGCGCCATCCTCACAGCGACGAGACAGTCACATATACACCGCTTGCAGGTGATGTAATACTTGATCATGTTGACTTTAGCTATGAAGAAGATAATCCGGTGCTGTTTGACATAACAGTACACGCAAAGCCGGGGCAAAAGGTTGCCTTTGTTGGCGCAACAGGTGCCGGAAAGACAACGATAACAAACCTCATTAACCGCTATTATGACATTTCTGACGGGAAAATACGATACGACGGCATAAACATCAATAAAATAAAAAAAGGCGATCTCCGTCGCTCCCTTGGCATTGTTCTTCAAGATACTCACCTTTTCTCGGGAACCGTTATTGACAACATACGTTACGGGCGTCTTGACGCTACTGACGAGGAATGTATAGCCGCAGCAAAACTTGCCGGAGCCGATGGTTTTATAACTCGTCTCCCTGATGGCTATCAAACGGTTCTATACGGCAACGGTGCGAACCTTTCACAGGGCCAGCGCCAGCTTATAGCAATTGCTCGTGCCGCTGTCGCCGATCCGCCTGTCATGATACTTGACGAAGCAACATCATCAATCGACACGCGAACAGAAGCAATTGTTCAGCGTGGAATGGATCAGCTAATGAAAGGGCGCACAGTATTTGTTATAGCTCACAGGCTTTCAACTGTTATGAATTCTGACGTTATTATAGTGCTTGACAACGGGCGTATCATTGAACGCGGCAGTCACGATGAGCTTATAGCCCAGCGCGGCACTTATTATCGTCTTTACACCGGCGCTTTTGAGCTTGAATAAGTCTATAAATATTTAAATCCCTACCCTAATTTAATTAAATAAGGCACCGGCAGCGTTAATAAAGCTGCGGGTGCCATTATTTTAAGTGAAAAAGATAGCCGCTGCCACTAAAATTGGTGGCAGCGGCTTTTATTTTTGCGTTTACTCCTCTGCAGTATTAATAATACAAGTAAGCTACTTACTTAATATTATTAGTCATGCTTTTTAACGAGAGCAACACCAAATGTCGCTGTGAGAGTAACGATAACAGCAGCAGCGCCTGTCATAACAGAGCGGCAGCCCTTCTTCTTTTCTTCAGTATCACTTGTGCCAGTGTCGTCGGCTGTTTCTTCACCCTGCGTATCGGTGGTATCGGGGGCTTCTGTATCCTCAGATTTTGTATCTTCGGATTTTGTTGTTTCCTCTTCTACTTCACCGCCCTGAGCAGCGTAAAATGCGAGAACCTGCTCTTCTTCCATAGCATAGTCGTATACGTAGAACTCATCGATATAGCCCTCGAAGAATTCGCCAGTATCAGTCCAGTTGGCCTTGCCTATCTGGAATATGCTGTTTTCACCAAAGATCTCTGGAAGTGTTTCACTGCTTAGCATGTAGTCTGCTTGCCACTCACCGTCAACATAAAGCGTAAAGCTTGTTTCAGTGAATGTAACCGTTACCATCTTCCATGTGTTACCATCAATAGGAGTGGAAAGAGACGGTGTACGTGATGCAGCACTATCAAGGTAATAACGCTCAATTGTGATGCTTGTGTTTTCAAGACATCCTAAATACTTCTCAGAGAGGTATGTCTGAGGATCAGAATTCGGGGCAATATAGAAGGACCAGTTGGGGCCTATTCCGTCTGTATTGCTCCAGAACGAAATTGTAAGCTCGTTCTGATCCTTGAGAAGAGGCGAACCATCTTCCTTCGTTACATTGAGGAAGTATGCGCCGCCGGAAAAATAAAGAGCCTTACCGGAATGAGCTTCAGAATCAAACACAATATCATCATTGCTGCCTGTGGAACTTGATGCAACAGCTATGCCGCCTTTGAGGCCGTTGTCAAGATCGTCAAACGAGAAATACGCAATGTAGTCCGACGGAATTTCAGCCGCCGACGTCGTTATAGCAAGTGCAAAAAGAGCTGCAGCTGCTATAACTATTGCGAGTACCTTTTTCATTTCAAAATCCTCCGTTTACAATTTGTTTTCACGCAATGGCCTTTAGACAAAATCACACGTATTTATTTTAATTAAATAGTTTAGTAATGTCAAGCCTAAATACATAAAGATTTTGTTTATATTAACATATTAAAATTTTTTAAATAACCTATTTTTTTTCTTTATAAAATAATATGCACAAATACTTTATACATATTCAGACCACATTATTCCGTGGAATAATATGGCCTGAAATAGTCTTGTGGATGTTTAAAATATCAACTTTGAGTTAATTTTCCAAGTACGACCTAAACGCTTCCTTTACAGCTCCGGTATCATCGCACATAATAAGTGCGACACAGCGCCCGTATGACACGACAGAAGCCTTGCTGGCTGCATCAGCAGATACTTTATTATGCTGCCGTACTTTTCTTACTTAATAGCTTAATTATACAATTATTATTCTTCATAAACTGTCAAAGAATCGTCTTTAATGCCGTTATCAGCCGTTTCTTCAGCTTCGCTTTTATTATCATCTTTTTTATTGATATTTTTAACTTTATCAATTAAGTCATAAAGCATATTGCTTCCTCGGCTTATGATTAATCCTGTTATTATATACTCCAGTGCTTTATTTACAGAATCATTTTTAAATGCCATTATAGGAATATGGAATAATTCCATAATGCTTACCTTGGTAAAGATAGACAATAAAATCCCTGATATAATAGTCAACAATCGTGTTAATTTTCTTTTATATATGTAAAGATTTGATTTTGTTTTATTGAGATGTTCTTTGTTTTTACGTCGTTCACACAGCAAAAAGCAGTCATTATAAATATTTTTAAAAATGTTTATAATGCTCTCATTTAAAGCAGCAAGAATCACGGCTGATGTAAATATTTGAAAATTTATCTCGACCATACAGATTTAATTCCTTTTTTTGTACATAAATATGCACATCAACCGAAAACTATGTTTCAACTGATTTTTTCATCTTATTATTTTCAGACAATAGAATACTGGTCTTTTTGAGTAGTAATCCTGATCAATATAAAGAGTTTCATTAAATATAAATTACACTGTAATTTAGCAGTACCGAATAATATATTCGGCAGCTTGCTCAGGTGAAATTTCCGATACATCGACTTTATGTGTATTCAGTTTTTCGTATAATGATATGCGCTCAATACTTCTTTTAATAATATCTTCAGTACGAATGCCGGCATCGACATCCTTTCTTAGGCGCGCTTGCAGTGCCGCCTCACTACACACCAAAGATATCGTGTGAACCTTACAGTTTTGTGTGTTTATGTGTGAAATAATATAGTCAACAGTAGCCTCTTCATGCATAACCCAGCAAAAGACAATGTTTTCATAAAGAGAGCACTTAATAAAGTTGTTTAAAAGAAAGCAGATGTTTTCCAGCACCATTTGCTTTGTTTCATCTGTCACCTGAAAAGGGTGCATATCCCAGCACCAATCTCCGTCAAGAAAAACACAGTTGCTTAATTTATATTTCATAATTTGGCAGGTGGCAGTTTTCCCTACCCCCATTGTTCCGCCAATCAAATATATGTTTTTCATACTCAAATAAATCCCAATTTTTAGTTTATCAAATCATAAAAAAGTTTATGACTCCGTGCGCTAATACTGTTGCCCAGCAGTTTTTCGTTTTAAGTCTAATAAACCCAAGCACTGTTCCATAACCAACTCCTGCCGCAATCTTTAGCAGCTGTAGTGGTTCCCAATTCCCCCACATCATATCCGGAATAATATTCCGGAATAATATAAAATAAATGCCATATTGTAAACAAAGCGATATTCCAAATATAAATATGTAGTTCTTTTGTCATTGTGGCCTCAAACCTTCCCCAGATATAGCCCCTGAAAAGCACCTCCTCAAAAACCGGCGTTACAATACTGCTAAAGAGAATTGTCAAAACATATGTGATTCCATTGATATAATTGGTTGGCGCGGCAATATAAATCGCTGCTGCAATAATTGTTACGATTATATACTTTTTGTGGAATTTCTCAGGGAAAAAGGATAGTGGCTGCCTCCTTATTTTCACATAAAAAATTAGTATAATTGTCAAAACGATCATCACTACATAGTGACCATATTTCTGCTGAACCGTGTATCCGGGAAATTAAGTGCAATAAGCCACTCAAAAAACTCCATAATTCCCTGTAATGCTATCATCAAAATAAAAGCTTCTGTTATGGCTATTATTTTATTTTTAGAATTTGTATTTTTCATATCTACCACAAAATCTTAATTAAAATTAATGGAAATAGGCACAGCTTCGCTCAAGGTCACATACTACCTTAAACTACTCCTGTGCCATCGGTTTATTTACCTAAAAAACAGTCACCTCAAACGTTTTTTCTATATAAAACATCTCTTTTGTTATCTTTAAATATCGTTTGCAGTTAAATTATAACACTGTTTCCTGTGACATTCAACCTTGAAAATTGCTTTTTGCCCCTTCCCTCCACCAATCTTCACCAATCTCTTAACTTGTATTATCATAGAACACGTGCAGTGCATATAATTCCTTATACTAATTATAAATTCCATTCCCTACGAAGCCGTCGCAAAACCCGTTTGAAGGGTTACATGACGGTCATAGCGTCGACGATGATATCACCGTCAAAGGGTTTGCCATTCTTAGCAAATATTCCTGCAATAGCATACCCAGACGGTATGTAAAAAATATTCATAGAATTAATGATTATATATCCTATATATTTATTTTCTCGATAGATATGCAAACATTAATCATATAACTGCTGAAACGTTAGTTGTATTATATTCACAAACACTTTTTGTTAAAATAATTTGCTTTTTTTAAAAACGATATTGACAAAAATAAATCCTGCATATTATAATACCTCTTGACAGTAATAACCTTGAGCTGTACAATGTTTAAAGAATTTGGGCAATGGCGCCTTCGAGGTTGCTATTGCCCTTGTTCATTAATCAGGAGGCTGATTTTTTTATGACTAATCTAACTGAGATCTTTGGTAGTCATGTTTTCAATGACAGCGTTATGCGCACTCACCTTCCAAAAGAAATATATAAACAGCTCAAGAAAACTATAGATGAAGGCACCGAGCTTAACATTGAGGTCGCCAATGTTGTCGCAACCGCAATGAAAGACTGGGCTACTTCGCTTGGCGCCACACATTATACACACTGGTTTCAGCCGATGACTGGCATAACAGCTGAAAAACACGACAGCTTCATATCACCTGCCTCTAATGGCAAGGTTCTTTTAGAGTTTTCAGGCAAAGAGCTTGTAAAGGGCGAGCCAGATGCGTCAAGCTTTCCGTCCGGCGGTCTGCGCACCACATTTGAGGCGCGCGGATACACAGCATGGGACCCAACATCATATGCTTTTGTTAAAGGAACAACTCTCTGCATACCAACAGCATTTTGTTCCTATGACGGTAAAGCTTTGGATAAAAGAACGCCTCTTCTCCGCTCGATGGAAGCACTTAACCGGCAGGCGCTTAGAATACTTAGGCTTTTTGGCCAAAACGACGTTAAATGTGTAAAAGCATATGTTGGCGCCGAGCAGGAATATTTCCTTATCGACGAGAACATGTATAAAAAGCGTAAAGACCTAAAATTTACCGGCAGAACTCTCTTTGGTGCAAAATCTCCCAAAGGACAGGAACTTGATGATCATTACTTCCGCTCAATAAAGCCGCGCGTGGCGGCATTCATGAAGGATTTGAACGAAGAGCTTTGGAAGCTTGGAGTTTTAGCAAAAACCGAACATAACGAAGTTGCGCCTTCCCAGCACGAAATTGCGCCTTTGTTTACAGTAGTGAATATTGCAACAGACCACAATCAGATTATAATGGAGATCTTGCAGCATGTCGCGCAGCGTCACGGGCTTGTATGCCTGCTCCATGAAAAGCCGTTTTCCGCTGTAAACGGTTCCGGTAAGCATAATAACTGGTCGCTTCATACCGATACCGGCGTCAATCTGCTTATGCCGGGCGATACACCATATGAAAACGCGCAATTCTTACTCTTCCTCTGCGCTGTAATTCAAGCTGTAGATGAATATCAGGATTTGATTCGTCTTTCTGTTGCAACTGCTGGCAACGATCATCGCCTTGGCGAAAATGAAGCTCCACCTGCTATCGTATCTATATTCCTTGGAGATGAGCTTACAGCTATACTTGATGCAATCGAGAATGACACACCTTACACGCATCATGAAAAAACTCAGCTTCGGCTCGGAGTTGACGTCTTGCCGCCGCTTCCAAGGGATACAACTGATAGAAACCGTACTTCTCCCTTTGCCTTCACCGGAAATAAATTTGAATTTCGCATGGTTGGTTCATCAGACTCAATAGCATGCGCCAACATCATGCTCAATACTGCCGTCGCAGAAATACTCTCAAGGTATGCTGACCGCTTAGAGGGCAAATCGGACTTTAATAATGAACTTCATAACTTAATCCGCGATACTATTAAAGCTCATAAGCGCGTAATATTCAATGGCAACGGATACGACGAAACATGGGTTGAGGAAGCAACAAAGGTACGCGGGCTCCTAAATCTTAAAACAACCCCGGACTGCTTGCCTTACCTCATTTCTGAGAAAAATGTGAGTATGCTTACCCGTCAAAAGGTATATACGAAAGAAGAGCTTTACTCACGTTACGAGATACTCCTTGAGAATTACTGCAAAACAACAAACATTGAAGCTCTTACAATGATTGATATGTCACGCAAAGAGATTCTCCCCGCCGTGACATCTTATATAAAAGAACTCGCCTCAACAGCAGCAGCGAAAAAGGCTTTTTGCGAATCAATAAGCTGCTCATATGAAGAAAAGCTTGTCAAACATCTTTCAGCCCTTGTTGAAATTATCGACATGCGCACAAACGAACTTGAAAATATCCTTATCAATGTTAAGGAATCCTCCAATATAAGCGAGCTTTCTTGCGCTTTCCGTGATAAGGTTCTTCCTGCAATGCAAGCATTGCGCATTGTTGCCGATGATGCTGAAAGCATAACTGCCGAAAAATTTTGGCCGTATCCTACATATGGGGACTTGCTTTTTAGCGTAATATAATGTATAATATAAAGAAACTTATCCGACTTTTTTATCGGATAATACAATTACTTGTCAATTCAATAATAATCTAATATGGCAATGACCGAGAGAAGTACCGGTGGGGGTTTGCGAACAGAGAGTACGGGTAGGTGAGAGCCGTGCCGCGAAGCCACCGGGAATAACACCCGCGAGCTGTGATCCGAAAGCTATTGTCTTATTTTAATTTAAGACATGGTTAGTAGGTGATCCGTGTCCCGCGCGTTAAGCGGTAAGAGGTTTCCTTCTTATATGTATTTATTACATTTATAATCATAATTAAGAGGGGAACGAAGAAAGGTGGCACCACGGAATAACGGCATCCCGTCCTTATCACGTCGATAAACGGGGTGCCGTATTTTTTATATATTCCGAAGGAGACTAAAGCATGTGTACTGTTTTTGGCATTTGCAAAAGCAAATTAACTGAAGATGATATTTATCCTTTCCTCGCAAGAACTGCTTCACGAGGTCCGGACAAAGAACGGTTTTTGAGAAGCGGTAACTGTATTCTTGGATTCCAGCGTCTTACTATCATGGGGCTGACAGATGAAGCAATGCAGCCGTTTACACTAAATGGGCGAAGCGTTGTTTGCAACGGTGAAATATATGGTTTCCGCAGCATAAAGCGCAAACTTGAGAGTGAATACACGTTTAAAAGCGATTCCGACTGCGAACTGCTTTTGCCGCTCTACGAAAAATATGGCGTCGATATGTTCCGCCGACTTGACTCGGAGTTTGCCTTAATTATTAGTGATCCCGAACGCGATGAAATAATCGCTGCGCGAGATCCGATAGGCATTCGACCGCTGTTTTACGGTTATTTGCCTGATGGCGGCCTTGTTTTCGCAAGCGAAGCTAAAAACCTTGTTGGGCTTTGCGAAAAAATAATACCGTTCCCACCCGGGCATTACTGTATAAACGGTAAATTTTACTGCTATCGTGATCTGTCCCGTCCCATAACTGAAAAGGGCGGCGACCTTGATGAAATCTGCACAAACATTCGTGAAAAACTCATTGCCGGTGTCGAAAAACGCCTTGACTCTGATGTGCCGATAGGCTTCCTCCTCAGCGGAGGGCTTGATTCTTCCCTTGCATGCGCCATTGCAGCGAAAATACTAAAACAGCCGCTTAGAACTTTTTCAATTGGCATGGATGTTGACGCTATCGACCTCAAGTATGCCCGCGAAGTGGCTGAATACATTGGAAGCGAGCACACCGAAGTCATTATGACAAAGGATGATGTCATAAATGCGCTTGAGCCTGTCGTTGCCGCCCTCGGCACCTATGACATAACGACGATACGAGCCAGCATCGGTATGTATCTCGTATGTAAATGGATACACGAAAACACAGATGTCCGTGTCCTCCTGACAGGTGAAATATCCGACGAGCTTTTCGGGTATAAATATACTGACTTTGCGCCGGATGCCGCGGCTTTTCAGGCGGAAGCAGAAAAGCGATTACGCGAGCTTCATTATTATGACGTTTTACGCGCCGACCGGTGCATCTCCGTCAACTCGCTTGAGGCGCGCGTACCATTTGGAGACCTTGACTTTGCAGATTATGTTATGAGAATAGACCCAGCTTTAAAAATGAATACATACGGCAAAGGCAAATACCTCTTGCGCCGCGCATTTATCGGCGATTGGCTGCCTGAAACAATCCTATGGCGTGAAAAAGCAGCGTTCAGCGACGCTGTAGGCCACTCGATGGTCGATGTTCTTAAGGCTTATGCTGAATCTCTTTACACAGACGAGGAATTCGAGACACTCAGGGCAAAATACACTCACGCGCAGCCCTTTACAAAGGAGTCGCTTTTGTACCGTGAGCTCTTTGAGAAATATTATCCCGGTCAGTCTCATATGATACCTGACTTCTGGATGCCAAATAAAAACTGGGAAGGCTGCAACGTCAACGACCCATCAGCCCGCGTCCTCTCAAACTACGGCGCAAGCGGTAAATAAAATAATAGAATTATCAATCAGTGTTTCTATTATTGAAAAAGAATCCGAGCCTTTAAAAAGACCCGGGTTCTTTTTACTGCGGTGTTGATTAAGTATTCCCTTTTGCGCTTATGCAAAGAAGGCATGATTGCCGATTGTCATTACGTATTCGCGGTTGCGTCCTGCCCAACACGTGTTCATGATTTGGACTGTCGAGAAGTATAGGATATCGTCATTGATAATATACCCCTCCATGCAAATCTTCGCTGCTATGATACTTTCATTTGTTGGTGTGTTATAAATAGTACCATTAGAGATAGGAGTGAACTGAACACCATTCTTGCGGTCAAATATTACGCCATATATAGTGTTCGGGTAATCCGGCGACTTAATTCTGTTGTAAATAACTGCGCCGACAGCAAGCTTACCAGCGAGTGGTTCTCCTTTGCTCTCCGCGCTGATGATTCTTGAAAGCCAATAAAGATCTTCAGATTTGTAATATGTCGACCCTCTTTCTATTGCGCGTGTAGCGCTGCCGACTGTGACGCTCCTTGTCTCCCCCGTCCACGTTACTGATGCGCCAAGCGATTTGGCAAGCGGACGTACTGCCGTCATCGTTCTACCGTCTTTTATATAGTTTTTTGCATAGCACCAAATGTATCTGCCATTGGCAACAATATATGACTGGCCATCGGTGACGGTAAGCGTCAGGTCACTTGTTTTGACTGTCGCAGTTCTTTTTTCTGCATTCCACGTAATTGAAGCTTTACCGTTTGTAAGTTTCGTCATGAACGAACGCAGAGGAACGCAAGTCACACCGCCAACAAGCTGTGCGCCTGTTATTTTCGACCCATTTACACTGACATTTACGCTGTCTGCAGCTTCTACAGCAAAAGACTGTGTCAGTGCCATCACAACCGCAATAGTTACAGCTGCTAAAAATAGCGACGCAAGCCTCATGAATTTGTGCTTGCGAGTCAAAATACGATTATATTTTGTTTTTGTCGTCATCCTCTTCATCGCCCTGTCTTCAAACCTCCTTTTCTGTTTAACATTCAATTAATGGAACATAATCTATCACTTCTCGCAAGTGATGTGGTCTTTCTACAATTCTAACATTGCCAAGGAACCGCCGCAATGAAATATTTTTCCCCCTACTTCCATATTATAGATTTTTTAGTACTTGTGAGTATGGAAGTGCTGTTTTGCTGCTCCGTTTTGTTTTTGTCGGATGCTCTGTTGCTCGCATTACCATTTTATACATAGATAAAACAGCAAGAGTGTTGAGAATTGTCATAACTCCGACAACTGTGTCAGTTAGCCCCCAGAGAAGGCGTGTCCCTGCAACAGACCCTGCGATGGTACAAAATATAAATAAAAATGTATATGCCCTTCTGCATCCCTTTCCTGCACCAAGATAGCGCATAGCGCTTTTGCCGTAAAAATGCTGCGAGAGAAGCGTTGCATATGCGAAAACGTATACTATAATCGCAAGAGCGGCATATGTCCAGCCGCCAAGGTAAACAGCAAAGCTGTCTGAAGCGGACGTCATTGCATTGACGTTTATCGGCACTGTGCCTGAAGGATTCGCCAGAAGCACAACAACAGCAGTTAGCGTGCATATGACAATCGTGTCAACAAACACTTCAAATATGCCAAGACACCCCTGCGCTGTTGGTGACACGGCGTCCGCGCACGCATGTGCTGTCGGCGACGTACCTAATCCCGCTTCGTTTGTAAGCGTTCCGCGAAGCATTCCATACCGAACGGCACGCGATATTAAGAGCCCTGCGACACCGCCAACGGCAGCGTCAGGGGTGAAAGCACTCTTAAATATTAATGAAAATACTCCGGGAACACCGTCATAACCGGCGATTATAACGGCAGTACACATTAAAATATAAACACCAGACACAATAGGTATAATTGATACTGTCATAGCGGATATGCGAACTACACCACCAGCTACAACAACAGCAACAAGCGCCGCCGTTAATATGCCGACGACAACAGCAGGCACACCCGTGGCATCTTTCACAGCAGCAGCCGCTGCGTTTATTTGCAGTATGTTGCCTGTTGTCAGCGAGTTTACAGCACACAAAATAGCAAAAAACGATGCCACGGCACGCGATAAATGCGGCGGCAGTGCAAGTCCTCCCTCAAAATAATATGGCGCACCGCCGTAATATCTCCTGCCTTTGCTGCTCGGCTCACGACGTCGAAACCACACTGCAAGCGCTGTTTCAGCGTACTTAACCGGCATTGCAAAAAAAGCGCCAGCCCACATCCAAAACACAGCACCAGCGCCACCATATGCTATCGCCGCCGTTACTCCAGTTATATTACCTACGCCAAGCGTTCCTGCAAGCGCCATTGACATAGCACGAACCGGCGACATTCCGCCGTCACTGCGGCTAAACATCAGCTTAATTGTTTTTATTGGATGAAGAATATAAAAAACCTTAAGTTTAAATGCAAAAAACAAACCTGACGCGGTAAGTACCCATGACATAAGTATGCCAAGCGCTCCCGCCAGCTCTTCCAGCATCTTTGTCATACATATAGGTTCCCCCTAATTATAAAGTTAATATTTATTTATATATATTCGTATTCTCCCTCACACATGCACATACAATAAATTGCACGTTTTTTGACGTTTTTACTCATATGTTTAATAAACAAACCCACAATAAAAAATTGTTAATTAAGTGTGAATTATACTTATGACCGCTTGATTTTTATGTGGTTATTATATACAATAATAATCGTGCGTTAGCACTCACGTTGCAAGAGTGCCAATACATTGGAAAATATTTAGGTAAAAGTAATAAAAATTTAAGGAGGAGCTTCAAGCATGACTATTAAACCGCTTTTTGACCGTGTTGTTGTCAAGCAGGTAGAGGCAGAGGAAACAACAAAAGCGGGTATTATTCTTCCCGGTTCTGCGAAGGAAAAGCCTCAGTTATTTGAGGTTGTTGCCGTTGGCCCCGGCGGTGAAGTTGATGGTAAAAGTACAACGATGACAAGCCAACCCGGTGACAAGGTCATCATAAGCAAGTACGCCGGTACGGAAGTAAAGATTGACGGCGTCGAATACAATATAGTTCGCCAGGGCGATATTCTCGCCAAAGTCGAATAATTGACTCATATTAAGTCGGAGGTGTTTATTAGTAATGGCAAAAGAAATTCTTTACGGCAGCGAAGCAAGAGCCGCTTTCCTCGCGGGCGTAGATAAACTTACAAATACAGTAAAAATCACACTTGGTCCGAAGGGCAGAAATGTTGTCCTCGGCAAAAAATATGGAAGCCCTTTAATTATTAACGATGGCGTAACAATAGCAAAGGATATAGAGCTTGATGATCCCGCAGAAAATTTGGGTGCACAGCTTGTTAAGGAAGTTGCGACTAAGACGAATGACGCTGCTGGCGATGGCACTACAACAGCCACCCTGCTCGCTCAAGCGTTGATTCAGGAAGGAATGAAGAATGTCGCAGCTGGCGCAAACCCAATGGATCTACGCCGCGGTATTCAGAAAGCTGTTGCTAAGGCAACTGAATGCCTGAAGGCAAACTCCTCTAAGATCAGCGGCACAGCAGACATTGCACGTGTCGGTACAATTTCCGCCAGTGACGAGGTTATCGGCACACTTATCGCTGATGCGATGGAGAAAGTTACCTCTGACGGCGTAATAACCGTTGAAGAATCGAAGTCCGCAGAGACATACTGCGAAGTTGTCGAAGGAATGCAATTCGACCGCGGATATCTTTCTCCCTACATGGCCACAGACATGGAAAAAATGGAGGCCGTGCTTGAGGAACCGCTTATCCTCATCACCGATAAAAAGATCTCTAACATACAAGAAATACTCCCACTGCTTGAAAAGGTTGTTCAGAGCGGTAGGAAACTTCTCATTATCGCTGAAGACGTTGAGGGTGAAGCTCTCACGACACTTGTTCTCAACAAGCTGCGCGGCACATTCATTTGCGTTGCCGTAAAGGCCCCGGGCTTTGGCGACAGACGCAAGGAAATGCTCCGCGATATCGCTATCCTGACTGATGGTCAGGTCATCACTGAGGAACTTGGTCTCGAGCTTAAGGAAACTACACTTGATCAGCTTGGTAATGCACGTCAAGTTAAGGTTGACAAGGAAAACACAATCATTGTCGGTGGCGCTGGTAAATCCGAAGATATTAAAGCACGCATTGCCCAGATTAAGACCGCTATTGAGACTACAACAAGCGAATTCGACCGCGAGAAGCTTCAGGAGCGTCTTGCAAAGCTTTCTGGTGGCGTTGCCGTTATCAAAGTCGGAGCTGCTACCGAAACTGAGATGAAGGAAAAGAAGCTCCGCATTGAGGACGCTCTTAACGCGACAAGAGCTGCCGTTGAGGAAGGTATCGTTCCGGGTGGCGGAATAGCCTATGTCAACATAATTGATGATGTTGCGAAGCTTCTTGATACCGTCGATGGCGACGAAAAGACAGGTGTAAGGATAGTTCTCAAGGCTCTTGAAGCACCGCTTCGTCAGATTGCTGAAAACGCTGGCTTTGAAGGCTCTGTCGTCGTTGACAAGGTTAAGAGCAGCGGTAAGCGTAGCTATGGCTTTGACGCTGCAACCGAGCAGTACAGAGACATGATGGAAGCTGGTATTGTCGACCCGACAAAGGTTGCGCGTTGCGCGCTTGAAAACGCAGCTTCTATCGCTTCAATCGTACTGACAACAGAATCTCTTGTTTACGATAAGCCCGAGCCTCCAGCAGCTCCTGCTGCAAGCGCTGCCGGTATGAATGATATGTATTAATATAACCTTATATTAATTAAAAAACCAAGCGAAACAAAGCTAATAAGCGAGAGCTTTCCTAAAGATCGGGGTACCGCCACATTATGACGGTACCCCGATCAAAAAAATACTTTGTATATGTAATATACCGGCAATATTCAAAGGTATTTAACAATTCATATTTAGCTACATAACACATTAAAAATATGATATGTCTATAATATTTTTGGCTTGACAAACAAAGCATACGGTGATATAATGTCACGTGTAGCGGAAAATGCCGCTGTGGCGTAATCGGCAGACGCAGCGGACTTAAAATCCGCCGGAGTAAAATCCGTACCGGTTCAAGTCCGGTCAGCGGCATCATATAGCGCGGAGTGGAGCAGTCTGGTAGCTCGTTGGGCTCATAACCCGAAGGTCGGAGGTTCAAATCCTCCCTCCGCAATCTTCAAAAACCCCTGTAATTTTTCTCGAAATTACAGGGGTTTGTTTTTGCTTTGATGTGGTTTTTGCGAATTTTACCGCACGTTTACCGCACGTTTTTTATGATAATATCGTTATTATTACATAATTAACTGTAATAAAATATCCCGCTCCGCATATCAGCACGGGTTTTGTCTGCTTTCTATAAAAATAATGCTTCATCCGCATAAGCAAGCGAGGGGATAATAAGATCGGGACGGCTGTCCTCTTGTGCCGCTTCTACATCGCTTAATTTTGTTTCGCCTGTCAGGACAAGAACTGATGTTATGCCGGCGCGCCGCCCTATTGCAATATCTGTGTAAAGCCTATCACCGAAAATACAAATCTCATGCGTTTTAGCGCCCGTGACCTCTTTTATCATATCGACTGTTTCCGGATAAGGCTTTCCGAAATATCTCGGAACAACACCCGTTGAGGCAGTAACAAAAGCAGCTATCGCTCCACTGTCCGGTATGAATCCATCCTCTGTCGGGCAGTTTAAGTCCGGATGTGTAGATAAATACTCAGCGCCACCTCGTATCAGTCTGCAGGCTGTCGATAACTTTTCATATGTAAGCGATGTGTCAAAACTTGTGACTACGATGTCAGCACCATCACCGTTTCTTGACAGCCTGACACCCCTTGCCGCCCAGTCGTCGTATAATTCATCTGTGCCAACAAGATAAACAGTGTTGCAGACACGATGTCTTAAGAGAAACTCAGCCGTTACGTCCCCGGACGTTAAAATTTCGTCTTTGCAAGGCGAGAAGCCAAGACGCTCAAGCTTTTTAAAATAATAAGGTAATGTGTGTGATGCATTATTCGTAAAAAAAAGAACCCGTCTGCCGGAAGACCGGAGTTTATTTATAAATGAAACGGCGAAGGAAAACGGTTGCTCCCCTAAATAAATAGTACCATCCATATCAAAAATAAAAAGCTTTTTCTCATAAAGCAATTCTTTCGCCGTCACTATATTGTACCTCCGTTCGTGATAAAAGCACAGGTTTTCACCTTAATTATAGCATTATGTTGCAAATGCGACAAGGTTGTGGTATATTTCATATAAGCGCGTTTAACGCACATTATAATTTACAAGGAAGCTTTTTGGAGGTCTCTGGTGGGCGTAATTGTTGGAATTGATGTTGGTGGCAGTACAACAAAAATTGTTGGTTTTAAAAATGCAAAAGAAATGAATGCGTCAACCTTGATTGAGCCGATTTTTGTACGTGCTAACGATCCGTTGACTTCTTTATATGGTGCATTCGGAAAATTCACTGACCAAAACAGCCTTTCCCTGTCTGACATTGAGCGCGTCATGATAACTGGTGTCGGGTCGAGTTACACTTCAAAGCCAATTTATTCTCTTCCATGCACTCACGTACCCGAGTTTACCTGCATTGGCCTTGGCGGAATTTATCTTTCATCACTGGAGCGCGCTATTGTCGCAAGTTTGGGAACCGGAACTGCCATCATTTATGCTGAATCTGGAGTAAAACCTAAGTATCTTGGTGGCACCGGCGTTGGAGGTGGCACTTTACTTGGTCTTTCAAAAAAAATGCTCGGAATCGATTCAATTAAAGACCTTGAGGCACTTGCCCGCGACGGAAATCTTCAAAATGTCGATTTGCTTGTTGGAAATTTGACGGCAAAGCAACTAGACGGTATGTCAGAATCACTTACAGCTGCGAATTTCGGTAACATCGGCGGATTCGCAACTAACAGCGACATCGCACTTGGGCTTTTTAATATGGTATATGAAACGGTAGCGATGATGACAATATTCACATCGCGTAGTTACGAAACGCGTGACATTGTGCTTACAGGCAATTTAACGACTCCGTCGCAAGCGTCTGCTATTTTCTCTAAGCTTGCAGGATTCTTTAATGTTAATTTTATAATTCCGCCTCTCGCACAATTTGCTACTGTTATCGGTGCCGCACTTTCATATGCCCACCTATGATAATTATATTAAAATTATCAGTATCACTATTTTGTGCTACATGAAAAACTCATTTCATAATAAATTAATTATAGTTGCATAAGCTGTGTTTAATACTTATGTTCGTTATTCTATCATATAAGGGAGTTTGCGATGAATTATTATTTAAAGAGCAAGGATGAGGTTTTTGAACTGCTCGAAACAGGAGCTGATGGTCTTTCCTCATCAGAGGCTGAATCGCGACTTTTATTAAACGGGAATAATAAGCTTGTTGAAGGTGAAAAGACAAGCCTCCTCAAGCGGTTTGCGAAGCAGCTTGCCGATCCGATGATAATCGTACTCCTTGCGGCTGCTGTATTGTCTGCAATTACAGCAATTTATGAACATGAGTCACCGACAGATGTCATAATAATCCTCGTTGTTGTCCTGATTAACTCCATTCTTGGCGTCGTACAGGAAACTAAGGCCGAGGAAGCAATAGAAGCTTTAAAATCAATGACAGCTTCAACAACGAAGGTGCTTCGCGACGGGAAGCTGATTATTATAAAAAGCGAAGACCTTGTACCCGGCGACATCATTCACCTTGATGCCGGAGACGCCGTACCTGCTGATGCACGCATCATTGAGTGTGCATCAATGAAAACTGAAGAAGCTGCATTGACCGGCGAATCGGTTCCGGTTGAAAAAACAGCAGATACTTTAACCCCAAAGAATGGTGACATATCTCTTGGCGACCGTCGCAACATGGTGTATATGGGCAGCACGGTCGTATATGGCCGTGGTGTGGCTGTCGTCACAGCAACCGGCATGTCAACAGAAATGGGTAAGATAGCAGACGCCTTAACAAAAGCCGAAGATGAAGCAACCCCGCTTCAGATGAAGCTTGCCGGGCTTTCAAAGCTGCTTACATGGGGCGTTCTCATAATCAGTGCCATCATATTTGTTATCGGGATGTTGCGGGCAGGCACAATCAACATCGACTCAATACTTGGTACCTTCATGCTTGCCGTCAGTCTTGCCGTCGCAGCGATTCCTGAGGGGCTTGTTGCCGTTGTAACCATTGTCTTATCGATTGGCGTAACGAAAATGGCAAGGCGAAACGCCATTATACGGCGTCTGACTGCTGTTGAAACACTTGGCAGCGCTCAAGTTATTTGTTCAGATAAAACCGGAACACTAACACAAAATAAAATGACCGTCGTCGACACATACGGTGACGAACAGGAGATGCTTGCAGCAGCTATGGCGCTCTGCACCGATGCCGAATACGACAACGAAACAGGGTTCTCAACCGGTGAACCTACTCAATGCGCACTTGTCAATTACGCCGCAAAGGTTGGATTAAATAAAAACGTTTTAAAGAAAGAATTTCCGCGTGTTGGAGAGATTCCTTTCGATTCAATGCGCAAAATGATGTCTACCTTCCATCCTACCGATGAAGGTAGCTACGTACAATACACAACGGGTGCACCGGATGTAATCTTCTCCCGCTGCACACATGTCTTAACCGAATCCGGCGTCGTGCCGATGACGGATAAAATGCTCAACGACATTCGCCTTGCGAACAAGTCGATGGCAGACAGCGCTCTGCGCGTAATCGCCGCTGCATACCGTGAGTATGATTCGCTTCCTGAAAGATATGATTCTGAGGAGCTTGAGAACAACATGATATTTATCGGGCTTTACGGTATGATTGACCCGATAAGGCCGGAAGTTAATGCCGCTGTTAATTTATGCCATGACGCTGGCATTCGTGTCATTATGATAACAGGCGACCATATCGATACAGCCATTGCCATCGCACGTGAGCTTGGAATACTAACAGATCCTTCGCAAGCTATTTTGGGTCAGGCGCTTGATTCCCTCTCTGACGAGGAGCTTGACGCTGCTATTGATAAATATAGCGTCTACGCCCGCGTTCAGCCTGAGCACAAGGTTCGCATCGTTGAATCATGGCGCAGGCGCGGTATGATTACAGCGATGACAGGTGACGGTGTAAATGACGCGCCAAGTATTAAATCTGCTGATATTGGCATCGGCATGGGAATAACGGGCACCGACGTTACGAAAAACGTTGCTGATATGATTCTTGCTGACGACAACTTCGCAACAATTGTCGCCGCTGTTGAAGAAGGTCGCAAGATATACTCTAACATCAGAAAAGCAATACAGTTTTTGCTCTCATCAAACCTGAGCGAAGTAATCAGTATATTTATAGCTACAATGCTTGGCTTTACGCTGCTAAAGCCCGTCCACATTCTTTGGATCAACCTGATAACGGACAGCTTGCCGGCGCTTTCCTTCGGCATGGAACCGGGTGAGCCGGACGCGATGAAAAAGCCCCCGCGTGATCCTAAAGCAGGAATTTTCTCTGGCGGCGCAGACGTTGATACAATTTATCAAGGCGTGCTTATTGCTTTCCTTACGCTAATAGCGTACTTGGTCGGACACCGCATTGAAGCTGGCGTATGGGAGTTTACAAACAGCGCTGACGGAACAACTATGGCGTTCCTCACAATGTCTATGGCGGAGATATTCCATTCTTTCAACATGCGCTCACGCCGTGATACAATTTTTAAACTAAAAGAGCAAAATATTTGGTTATGGGTTGCTGCCGGACTTGCTTTTATCCTAACTGGTGTCGTTATATACGTTCCTTTCATGTCGGAAGCTTTTGGTTTTACCTCTATTTCGCTTACAGAGTACGTCATTGCAATGAGTTTAGCTATTACCGTAATACCGATTGTCGAGCTCGTCAAGCTATTCCAGCGCCGCCGCAGCTCTGTGATTAATTTGGTTTAACTGTTTTACATCTAAAAACCGCTTTGTTAACATGCGGTTTTTATTTTTAGCTTTACTCTTCCCAATAAACTCACAACAATATTAAAATACGAATTGTCATATCATCGCAATCATATTTTGAATGTTCATTATAACTGCGGTTGTGAGCATCAAAGTTATAATACACACAACAAAAATTCAAAAATAAAAGCCTTCGGTTGAATTATTCACGCCGAAGGCTCATTATTTATCGATAATGACGGTATAGCAATTAACCGGCTCACCGTTTTTACGTAAGCATTTGCATTTTTATACAAACAAAAAGATATATCGCGCTATATATATTTTTTAGTCTACAAGCTTTATAAGCGCCATTTCTGCGGCGTCGCCGCGGCGGGGGCCAAGCTTATATATTTGTGTATAACCGCCCTGTCTGTTTTCATACTTCGGGGCAATCTCATTGAACAGTTTTGACACAACGTCTTCTTTTGTTATACATGCAAGAGCGGCGCGGCGGCTTGCAAGCGTGTTTTCCTTGCCAAGAGTTATCATCTTCTCGGCGAGAGCGCGTACTTCCTTTGCGCGCGCCAGCGTTGTCTCGATGGAACCTTTCTCAAGCAGATACGTCACCATGCCACGCAGCATAGCTTTTCTGTGGTCAGTCGGTCTGCCGAGCTTTCTTGTTCCTGGCATATCATTTTACCTCCTGTCGAATTAGTCCTCTTCTCTCTTTAGATCGAGGCCAAGTGAACGCAGTTTCTGGATGACTTCTTCAAGCGATTTCTTTCCTAAGTTCCGAACTTTGATCATTTCTTCTTCGGTCTTATTCGTCAAATCTTCGACTGTGTCTATCCCTGCACGCTTCAAGCAGTTGAAGCTGCGGACGGACAGGTCAAGCTCCTCAATGGTCATCTCAAGTATTTTCTCTTTCTTGGTTTCTTCGCGTTCAACCATTATTTCAGCCTTTTTCGCTTCATCAGAAAGATTTACGAAAAGGTTGAGATGCTCGTTGAGTATCTTGGCTCCGAGTGAAACCGCTTCCTTTGCTGAAATCGTTCCGTTTGTCTTAACTTCAAGCGTTAGTTTATCATAGTCAGTGATGTTACCAACACGTGTGTTTTCAACTGTATAATTTACGTTATATACAGGCGTATATATAGAGTCGGTATATATTATGCCAATTGGCGCTGATGTCCCTGACGGATAATTAGACGAGTATATTTGCTTGTTTTTTTCCTGAGATACGTAACCACGCCCATAATCAAATGTCAGTTCCATGTAAAAGCGCGTGTTTTCGCAAAGTGTTGCGATATGATGATCAGCATTTAGTATCTCTATGTCAACATCCTGCTTAATCTCGCTTGCTGTAACCTCACACGGACCTGTAACATCGATAATTACTGTTTTCGGTGTGGCACCGTGCAGTTTTGCAATAATGCCCTTTACATTGAGTACTATTTCTGTAACATCTTCTTTAACACCATTTATAGTGGAAACCTCATGCTGCACGCCGTCGATTTTGATCGACGTGACGGCATAGCCGGGCAGACTGGAAAGAAGCACTCTGCGGAGAGAGTTTCCGAGCGTGATTCCATAGCCGCGCTCAAGCGGCTCCACGACGAACTTGCCGGTTTTACCGTCATCACTAATACTTTCGGTAATAATGTTCGGCTTCTCTATCTCTATCATTCAATAACCCTCCATAATATTCAATTTTATGCAAATCGCTTTCCAGAGCCGGCGCGCTCATATGCGCGTCTCGTGATTTCCATCAAATTGATAATTACCGATGCTTCATGACAGCCAAATATACCCCACGGAAAGCGCCCTATATGGCATATGGCTTGCATATACGGTAATATCGGAGCATGTTATTACTTGGAATAAAGCTCGACGATAAGCTGCTCGTTGATGTCAAAGTCAACATCATCGCGTGCAGGCACTGCAAGGACGCGCGCGACAATATTATTACGATCAACATCAAGCCACTTTGGAACAAGAGCTGTCTGGCAACGTTCAATTAGCTCCTTAATTTTAACTGAATTTCGTTTACCTTCTTTAAGCGAAATAACATCGCCTGGCTTTACAAGAATGGAGGGAATATTAACCTTCTTACCATTGAGTCTGAAGTGTCCATGAAGCACAAGCTGACGCGCTTCCTTTCGGCTCGATGCCATGCTCATTCTGTAAACAACGTTATCAAGCCTTGTCTCAAGCATAGACAGAAGATTCTCACCTGTTATTCCAGGCTTCTTCTCAGCTTTGATGTAATAATTCTTAAACTGTCTTTCCTGAAGGCCATAATAACGCTTTGCTGTCTGTTTTTCACGCAGCTGTATGCCGTATTCCTTGATCCTTATACGCGATGCCCCGTGCTGTCCCGGAGGATTCGGGCGTCTGCTAACAGCACACTTTTCGCCGAGGCAGCGGTCGCCCTTAAGATAAAGCTTTTTGCCTTCTCTGCGGCAAAGGCGGCACGAAGGTCCTGTATATCTTGCCATATCTGTTACTAATCCTTTCTATGGTTTTCAATCAGACGCGTCTGCGCTTCGGGGGTCTGCACCCGTTATGCGGGATTGGAGTCACGTCTCTGATAAGTGTAATCTGAAGTCCAGCTGTTGCAAGAGCACGGATTGCAGCTTCACGTCCAGAGCCGGGACCACGTACGTATACTTCAACGGACTTGAGCCCATGATCCATTGCAAGCTTTGCTGCATGCTCTGCAGCTGTCTGTGCAGCATACGGAGTCGATTTTCTTGAGCCCTTGAAGCCAAGACCACCCGCAGACGCCCATGCAATAGTGTTGCCCTTGACATCTGTCATCGTGACAATAGTATTATTGAAGGTGGATCTGATATGTGCTACGCCGACTTCAATATTCTTGCGCTCGCGGCGTCTCTTGATAGTTTTCTTTGCTGTTGCTGCCATTTTTCTATCGTTGCTCCTTTACTTCTTCTTGTTAGAGATCGTCTTCGCCGGACCTTTTCTTGTCCTCGCATTAGTTTTTGTGCGCTGCCCGCGTACTGGCATACCTTTTCTGTGGCGTATGCCGCGGTAGCAGTTAATCTCAACGAGTCGCTTGATATTCATTGCGACTTCCTTGCGAAGATCGCCCTCAACGTGATAATTTTCATCAATCTCGTCACGGAGCTTAGCAATTTCTTCTTCTGTCAAATCCTTCGCGCGCGTATCGGGATTTACGCCCGTCTTTGCGCATATGTCGCGAGCGCTTTTTAAGCCCAAGCCATAAATATAAGTCAGGGCAATCTCTATGCGCTTGTTATTCGGTATGTCAACACCTGCTATACGAGCCATTTAGTTTTACCTCTCTTATTTATCCTTCATCCTTGTCTCTGCTTGTGCTTGGGGTTTTCGCAGATGACCATGATTCGGCCTTTTCTTTTAATGATTTTGCATTTATCGCAAATCTTTTTAACGGAAGGTCTTACTTTCATTACTGTACCGTCCTCTTGTTTATTTTATCTCAGGCGCCGGGTTATGCGTCCCTTTGTCAGGTCATAGACCGAAACTTCGACGGTTACCTTGTCGCCCGGTAATATTTTTATATAGTTCATGCGCAACTTTCCAGATATAACTGCTGTAACGATATGTCCATTCGGGAGCTGTACACGAAAGGTTGCATTCGGCAGCGCTTCCGTCACTGTTCCCTCAAACTTTATTACATCATCTTTCGGCATTCATGTCCTCCTTGATTAGACATTAATACTCATCAAAAATCATCTCACTACATCTATTGCGTGTCAACAAAAATTTCGCTGTCTGTGTCATTGGAGCTGCTGCGTATAAACTTCCACAGTTTTTTGTTTGTGATTGAGCCACAACGGATAGCATCAACAATCTCAGGAGTTGCCATCCCCTCCGTCAGAAGATGTTTACGCTTCTTTTTCTTTGGCGATTCGACTTTGCGCAGCCTTCCGTCGGCAACGTACACATAACCTACTTCTGCAGCAGCACCGATTATTACGAATCTGCGCTTTGAGTCTCGGCCGCGAAGGGAAAGTACTACCTCACCTATACAATCGGCCGAAACATCAATATTTATAGACATATCTTTTGCGTTAAGTTTACTTTTGTGAGTTGACTTTTTTGTCATACCTGTGTAAGCAATATTATACCTTCTTCGGTAATAGCCACGGTATGCTCGTAGTGCGCTGAAAGACCGCCGTCGGCTGTTTTAACTGTCCAACCGTCAGGCATTTCTATGACAGCTCCTGTGCCGGTGTTCACCATCGGTTCAATAGCTATGGTCATACCTACGCACAGGCGAAGTCCGTGTCCCGAACGCCCAAAATTGGGCACTTCTGGTTCTTCGTGAAGTTCTTCACCAACACCGTGTCCGACATATCTGCGGACAACGGAATATCCGTGTTCAGCGCAATACGACTCGACCGCGTGTCCTATATCACCTATACGCGCGCCTTCTTTTCTAATCACTTCGATAGCGCGGTAAAATGACGCTTCTGTTACCTCTATTAGTCGTTTCGCTTCATTTGACACAGCTCCGACTGCGAAAGTCCTCGCATTGTCGCCATGATAACCGCAATATTTTGCGCCGACATCAATCTTCACGATATCACCCTCCTCAAGGACACGCCCTTCGGAGGGGATTCCGTGAATGACCTCGTCGTTTATGCTTATACACGCGGATGCTGGAAAACCTGCGTAGCCAAGGAAGGACGGCACGGCACCACAACGCTCAATGTAATTTCGAATAATATTATCAAGCTTTTTGGTTGTGACACCCGGACGCACGTTTTCACCGGCAAGAAGTAAAGCCTCGCCAGCTATCCGTCCCGCACGCTTCATTAACTTAAGCTGTTCCGCGTTTTTTAAATAAATCATAATGATTCTTAACCCTTTAAGTAATTTTCAATCACATTAAGGGTGAGTGCAGTCGTATCTTCAAGCTTTTCCTGACCGATTACAGTCCGTAGAATGCCCTTTTCCTCGTAATATTTGATTAAAGGCTCGGTTTGTTCATGATAAACTTTAAGCCTGCTTTCTACTACGGAGGGTTCGTCATCTTCACGGCGAATTAGGGCACCACCGCAACGCGAGCATGTCTTATTATCAGAGGTCGGGTTATACTTGATATGGTAAGTCGCACCGCATGAACTGCAAACGCGCCTTCCCCTCATCCTTCGGATTATATCATTATCATCAACAAAAATATTAATTACAAGCGATATTTCTGTACCAGACTCATCAAGTGCTGCAGCCTGAGTCTTTGTACGCGGATAACCGTCGAGGATAAATCCATTTTTGCAATCATCCTTGGAGAGACGTTCATTGATGATATCAATGATTATCTCGTCGGGAACGAGTTCGCCGGATTCCACGTACTTAGCTGCCGTTTTACCAAGCTCGGTCTGGTTTTTTATTGCATCTCGAAGAATGGCACCGATTGATATTGCCGGAATTGAATATCTTTCAGATACTATATCCGTCTGCGTCCCTTTTCCGGCTCCAGGAGGGCCGAGAAAGATCAGCTTTAGCTGTTTGTTTTTGTTATTGCAGAGCATTTTCTTCTCCGTTACACATTACTGTAAAAAGCCTCGATAACCGCGTATCGACATCTGAGCAGCAAGATCCCTTGCGGTCTCAAGCGCAACGCCGACAACGATAAGAAGCGATGTGCCACCAAATGCAAGACCAGAAATAGCGCGATTCGTAATCAAATTAGCTATAATCGGTACAATAGCAACGACTGACAGGAAAAGAGAACCGATAAGTGTTATCTTGTTCAGAACTTTTGAAATGTATTCTGCTGTCGGGCGTCCCGGGCGGATACCAGGAATGGAACCACCGTTATTTTTCAAATTGTTCGCAACTTCAATCGGGTTGAAGGATATTGTGATATAGAAATATCCGAACGCGATAATCAGAACGAACAATATGAATGGATAAAACCAAGAATTGCTTGATAAGAAATTAACGGTTTTATCCCAGAACGAGCCTTCTTTCGGCACAATGATCATTGCAAGAGTAGCCGGGATCGCCAAAATAGCGTTCGCGAAGATAACAGGCATAACGCCGGACATATTCAGCTTTATCGGAAGATTTGTATTCTGTCCGCCATACATTTTACGGCCTATAACACGCTTTGCGTACACAACGGGAAGACGACGCTCGCTTTCTGTAATGAATACAATGAAGTATGTTATCGCTATCCCAATTATTATGGCGATAACAGGCGTTAGGTAGCCCATAAGCGTATGTTTGCCGAAATAACTGCTGATTGTCGTCACAGCTTCAAAGCCACCGGAAACAATATTAGCAAAAAGTATAATTGAAATACCGTTGCCAATACCCTTTTCGTTGATTCTTTCACCGAGCCACATAACAATAGCCGAACCTGCGCAGTAACAAACGATTATTATAATGGCCGGGAAGACGCCTTGTACGGTTAGAAGGCCGTATTTGCTGAGCATCATGTAATAACCGTAGCTTGTGATAAGTGCGAGACCAACAGTTACATAACGTGTTATCTGCATTATCTTTCTCTGGCCCTCAGGCCCTTCTTTTTGCAAGCGCTCAAGTGCAGGGATGGCGACTGTGAGCAGCTGCATTACGATTGATGCTGTGATGTATGGCGAAATACCAAGCGCGAATAATGTTGCCATAGAAAAGGCGCTGCCTGAAAGCAGATTCAAATATTCAAACATGCTTCCAGCGTTAGACTGCAGTATGCCGGCGAAGTTATACGCGTCGATATACGGAACAGGTATTGCTACGCCTATTCTATATATAAGAAGAATATAGAATGTGTATAAAATTTTCTTTCTGAGATCGGGTATTTTAAACGCGTTTATTATGGGCTGAAACCAGCTAAAAAACGTCGTAAACATCTCAGATTACCTCTACTGTTCCGCCTGCGGCTTCAATCTTTTCCTTAGCCGTGGCCGAAAATGCTGTTGCACGTACGTTAATCTTCCGGTTGAGTTCGCCGCCGCCGAGAACCTTAAGTCCGTCATAAGGCTTGCGAACAATTCTCTTTTCAAGCAGAGTTTCGATCGTTACTGTATCGCCATCGTTGAAAACATCAAGGTCAGAAACATTAACTATCGCATACTCCTTACTGAAGACGTTATAAAACCCTCTTTTGGGCAGCTTCCTGTAAAGCGGGAGCTGACCGCCCTCAAACCCGGGTCTTACACCGCCGCCAGAGCGAGCATTCTGACCTTTATGACCTCTACCAGCTGTTTTACCGTTACCGGAGCCGATGCCTCTACCCTTGCGCCAAGCTTTTTTTACGGAGCCAGGAGCGGGTGAAAGTTCATGGAGCTTCATGGATTTCCTCCTTAACAAGTAGTGCTGCGCCGCACACGACGCTTACGCCTCTTTCTTTTCCACCTTTACAAGATGGGAGAGGACTTTAACCTTGCCGGCTGTAACCGCGTCGTCCCCGACAACGGCGCTGTCGCCTATCTTGTACAGCCCAAGTGAATGTGCCGTTGCTCTCTGCTTCGGCTTACGGGCTATCAGACTCTTTACAAGAGTTATTTTAAGCATTGCTGTGTCCTTGCTCATACAGTGCCTCCTTTAACCCTTGATGGCATCGACGGGAATTCCGCGGCTTTTTGCCACTTCTTCCGCCGTGCGTAGGGCTTTCAGACCCTCGAACGTGGCCTTGACAACGTTCACAGGGTTACGGCTGCGCAGGCACTTTGCTCTTACGTTGCGTATTCCGGCAAGTTCAAGAATTGCACGGACAGTTTTTCCTGCGATAATTCCAGTACCGGGTGCGGCAGGCTTAAGAAGCACTTTACCTGCACCGTATTCACCTATGACCTCATGAGGAATCGTTGTTCCCTTAAGAGATACTGTAATAATATTCTTTTTTGCATCCTCAATAGCCTTGCGCACGGCTTCCTGTATTTCAGTAGCCTTGCCAAGTCCGTAACCAACATGACCGTTGCCATCGCCGACAACCATAATAGCTGCAAATCTTGTAACACGGCCGCCCTTAACAGTCTTACTTACACGGTTGAGGGATATTTGCTTATCTTGAAGATCAAGCGTTGCGGCATTGATTCTTTCATTCACTGCCATTTTGTAGTATTCCTCCTGATTTTTAACCCGAAAAGCAGTATTTATACTGCTTTTCAAGGCTGTGTACAAACCGAAGTCAGAACTTCAGGCCGCCCTCGCGGGCACCCTCAGCCAGCTCCGATACACGCCCGTGATAAAGGTAGCCGCCGCGATCAAATACAACCGCTTCGATTCCCTTGTCAAGCGCTCTTTTTGCTATAATACCGCCTATTTCCCTTGCGGCTTCCTTGTTCGAGCCTTTCCCCTCGAACGTTTTTTCCAGCGTTGATGCTGAAACAAGCGTTACTCCGTTTACATCGTCAATTATCTGGGCAGAGATATGCTTGTTGGAGCGGTATACGCAGAGGCGCGGGCACTCTGGCGTGCCGCTTATTTTCGCCCTTACGCGAGCGTGCCTTTTTAGGCGGGCCTTATTTCTATCCTTAAATGTGACCATTACGCTCAGCTCCTTTCTTACTTACCAGCCTTACCGGCTTTGCGGCGTATCTTTTCGCCCTCATACTTGATACCTTTACCGTGATACGGTTCCGGCGGACGGTTCGAGCGTATTTCCGCTGCTATCTGTCCGACTCTTTGTTTGTCGATACCACGAACAACTATACTTGTTGCCGTTGGAGTCTCAAACGAAATGTTCTCCTCCGGAACAATTGTGATTGGGTGCGAATATCCAACATTGAGAACTAAATTCTTTCCGTTCATCGAAGCCCTGTAACCGCTTCCTGCTATTTCGAGCTTTTTCTCATAGCCTTGTGTAACACCAATTACCATGTTATTGATAAGTGTTCTTGAAAGGCCATGAAGTGATTTATCAAGCTTCTCATCTGTGGAGCGAGTGACCTTAATTGTAGAGCCGTCTTTCTCAACTTTGATTCTTGGATGAATCGTCATTGAAAGCGTGCCCTTAGGCCCTTTTATCGTAATTGCGTTACCTTTTGAAATATCGACTGTAACGCCCGATGGTATTATAATTTCTTTTCTTCCTATTCTTGACATGCTATCCTCGCCTCCCTTACCAGATGAATGCAAGGACTTCTCCGCCGACACGCTCTGCGCGAGCCTGACGGTCAGTCATTATGCCCTTAGATGTTGATACGATAGCTATGCCAAGGCCGTTCATGACGCGCGGCATATTTTCGTAGCTCGAATATATACGAAGACCAGGCTTCGATACACGGCGCAAGCCACAAATTACGCGCTGCTTGCCATGCTCATATTTAAGTGAAATGCGAATTATCCCCTGTTTACCGTCCTCTATGATCTGATAGCTCTTGATATAGCCTTCTGTCATAAGAATTTCGGCAATGGATTTCTTTAGATTAGATGCCGGAATATCAACCGTATCGTGACGAGCATTATTGGCGTTCCTGATACGGGTTAGCATATCGGCTATAACGTCTGAAATTTGCATTTATTTGCTTCCTCCTGTGCAAGTTTCTTTATCTTGCTGCCGCCCACGTTCGCGGCTGTCCACCCGGGGTTAAAGAATTTGTTCTTTCCTTTCGGGCAGCGGATATTTTTTCTTACGAACCCGCCCTTACCAGGACGCTTTCTTAATTCCGGGAATTTGGCCCTTGTATGCGAGTTCGCGGAAGCAGATACGGCAAACACCATATTTGCGCAGATAAGCGTGGGGACGGCCACAGATCTTGCAGCGGTTATATTTTCTTGTAGAAAAGCGCTGCTCTCTTTTCTGCTTATAAATTAATGAGGTTTTAGCCATTATCTGTTATCCCCCGATTATTGTTTCTCAAACGGAGCGCCCAAGAGTCTTAGAATCTCTCGCGCTTCTTCGTCTGTTTTAGCTGTCGTAACGAATACAATACTCATTCCGCGTATTTTATCAACTTTATCGAACTCTATTTCCGGGAACATAAGCTGTTCTTTAAGGCCAAGCGTATAGTTTCCGCGGCCGTCAAACGCATTTGCACTTATACCCTTAAAGTCGCGTACACGCGGCAGCGCAAACATAAACAGTTTGTCGACAAATTCGTACATCCTGTCGCCGCGCAGTGTAACCTTCGCACCTATTTTCATTCCTGCGCGAACTTTAAAGTTCGAGATAGATTTTTTAGCGAATGTCGGTACCGCACGCTGACCAGTAATAATTGTAAGCTCTGAAATGACATTTTCAAGAGCCTTTGGATTGTCCTTCGCATCGCCGCAGCCAACGTTTATGACTACTTTTACGAGCTTAGGAATCTGCATTGGACTTTTATACTCGAAGCGCTTCATAAGAGCTGGAGCTGCTTCGTTTCTATAAATTTCCTTAAGTCTTACTGCTGCCATTACACTGCCTCCGATCAAAGCTTAGAGCCGCATTTTGCACATACGCGGTACTTCACAGACTTTCCACCTTTACCTTCTTCTATCTTGTGCCTTATCCTGACACCGCGTTCACATTTTGGGCAGTATAATTGCACTTTAGACGCGTAAATCGCGCCTTCGACTTCAACAATACCGCCTGTATCGCCCTGCCTCTTCGGCTTCAGGTGTTTATGAACAATGTGAACACCTGAAACAATGACTTTGCCTTCCTCCGGAGAGACTGCTGTCACTTTACCGCGCTTGCCTTTATCGTTTCCGGAGATAACGACGACGGTGTCATCTTTTTTTATATCCAACTTATATCTCATTGTTGCACCTCCGTCATAATACTTCCGGAGCAAGCGACAATATTTTTAAATATTCCTTGTCGCGAAGCTCACGAGCAACCGGTCCAAATATACGTGTTCCCACAGGGCTTTTATCATCATTTATTATAACGGCTGCATTCTCGTCGAAGCGTATCGTAGTACCATCGCGGCGTTTTACGCCGTGAACTGTTCTAACGATGACAGCTTTTACAACGTCGCCTTTTTTAACATCGCCGCCCGGGGTAGCTTTTTTAACGCTGCAGACAACAACATCACCTATATTAGCATAACGCCTACCAGTACCGCCAAGAACTCGAATGCATAGCAGCTCTTTGGCACCGGTGTTGTCGGCAACTTTTAAATATGACTCTTGCTGAATCAATTTATAGCACCTTCCTGTCCTTATTTCGCTTTTTCAATGATTTCGACAACCCGCCATCTCTTTGTCTTAGAGAGAGGTCTTGTCTCCATCACAACTACGCGATCACCGATGCCGCATTCGTTATTTTCGTCGTGTACATGGAGCTTTTTCGTGCGCTTCACTATTTTACCATACAAAGGAGAGCGTATACTATCCTTTATCGCGACGACAACCGTCTTATCCATTTTATTTGATATAACGATACCGGTGCGCGTTTTGCGTATGCCACGTTTTTTATTTACTGTGTTGGCCATTTTGTCGCGTCCTCCTTATGCGTTTCTCTCGTGAAGCACAGTCATCACACGCGCGATATCGCGCTTGACATCCACGATTCTGTGTGTATTTTCAAGCTGGTTAATCGCGTGTTGGAAACGGAGGTTTAATAGCTCGCTTTTAAGCTCCGCGAGCTTGTTTTCAAGCTCCTCGGAGGTCATTGCTCTGAGTTCGCTTGCTTTCATAGACTATACCTCCCCTTCACTTTCAAGCTGCTGCCGCGTCATAAACTTACATTTAATCGGAAGCTTATACGAGGCCAGGCGCATTGCCTCCCGTGCTATATCTTCCGAAACGCTACCCATCTCGAATAATACTCTACCCGGCTTTACAACGGCTACCCAGTATTCCGGGGAACCTTTACCGGACCCCATTCGTGTTTCAGCTGGTTTTACTGTAACCGGTTTATCCGGGAATATCTTTATCCAAACCTTACCGCCACGGCGAGTATAACGTGTCATGGCGATACGCGCAGCCTCAATCTGGTTACTTGTTATCCACGCTGGCTCAAGTGCAACAAGACCATACTCGCCGTTCGTTATCTTATTACCGCGATGGGCTCTACCTTTCATACGTCCGCGCTGTACGCGTCTGTATTTTACTCTTTTCGGCATCAACATAATTTATTTTCTGCCTCCCTCTTTCGCACCTTTGTTCCCGGCATTACCTGCGCTCTTACGCCTGCCTCCATCACGGCGTTCACGGCGATCACGGCGTTCACTTTCATGCTTCTGGCGATGGGATGCAGCAGGACTTTCAGATACAGTGCGCTGAATTTCGGGGAGAACCTCTCCCTTGTATATCCAGACCTTAACACCTATCTTCCCGTACTGTGTATTAGCTTCCCAGAAACCATAGTCAATGTCTGCGCGCAGTGTATGAAGCGGGATAGTGCCCTCGTGATAATGCTCGGAGCGAGCAATCTCGGCGCCGCCGAGACGACCACTACAACATGTTTTAATTCCTTTAGCACCGCATCTCATTGCTCTCGCTATCGCCTGCTTCATCGCACGGCGGAACGAAATTCTGCGCTCAAGCTGGCTTGCGATGTTTTCAGCAACAAGCTGCGCGTTCAAATCAATCGGCTTTACTTCAATGACGTTAACTGATGCGGGCATGCCAACTATCTGCTCGATTTCAGTTTTTATTTTGTCTATTTCTGTGCCGCCGCGACCTATTACCATTCCGGGCTTAGCGCAATGAATGAATACTTTTATCCGACCGTTAGCGCGTTCAATCTCAATCTTCGGAACGCCAGCAAGCTTAAGCTTTTCTTTCAGGTGTTTCCTAATCTTATAGTCGGAAACGAGAATGTCGCCGAATTTCTCGTCGGAGGCGTACCATCTCGAGTCCCAGTCTTTGATGATGCCCACACGCAAGCCGTGAGGATTTACTTTTTGACCCATACTTTAGTTAATTGCCTCCTTCTTATTCTCTTTCCTTAAGTTTCACCGTGATGTGACAGGTACGCTTCAGTATTATGTCAGCGCTGCCTTTTGCACGCGGCATAAGCCGCTTCATTGTCGGGCCGGGGCAGACGAAGCATTCAGAAATATAAAGTTTCCCACCGTCCATCTCGTGATTATTTTCAGCATTGGCGCGTGCGCTTTTAATCAACTTAATAAGGTCAGGGCAAATAGCCTTCCTCGTGTTTTTAAGGATGCCTATTGCTACATCAATGTCCTTACCACGTATAAGGTTCAGAACATTTACAACCTTTCTTGGTGACACGCGTATATATTTAAGGTGTGCTACTGCTTCCATTTACTTTTTATGACCTCCGTATATTCCTATTTGTAATAATTCCATTTTACGGTTACGAGCCTGTTTTGGAGGTCTTAGAGCCTGAATGCCCTCTGAAGGTGCGTGTTGGCGCAAACTCACCGAGCTTGTGGCTTACCATCTCCTCCGTGATATACACCGGAACATGCTTTCTACCGTCGTGAACGGCTATTGTGTGACCGACAAACTCGGGATAAATAGTTGAGTCGCGGCTCCACGTCTTGAGGACCTTCTTCTCGCCTTTTTCATTCATGGCGCATATCCTTGCATATAGCTTAGGTTCGACATAAGGCGCTTTTTTTAAGCTTCTGCTCATTTATCATCTGTCCTCCTTATTTGCCGTTTCTGCGCTTTAAAATGAATTTATTAGTGCGCGCGTTCTTCTTTCTTGTCTTATAACCGAGAGTAGGCTTGCCCCACGGTGTAAGCGGGCCGGGAAGTCCGATTGGCGCTTTACCCTCACCACCGCCATGCGGGTGATCAACCGGGTTCATGACCGAACCACGAACCGTCGGGCGTATTCCCATATGACGCTTCCTACCGGCTTTGCCTATCTTTACGTTCTGATGATCAATATTGCCGACCTGACCTATCGTCGCACGGCAGTCAAGGCGTATATATCTCATCTCACCGGAGGGGAGACGAATTGCTGCATAGCCGTTCTCTTTCGAGAGAAGCTGGGCCTGAGAACCTGCAGCGCGTACAAGCTGCGCTCCCTTACCGGGGTAGATTTCAATATTGTGTATATGCGTACCGTCCGGTATATTCAATATCGGAAGTGTGTTGCCCGGTTTTATGTCGACGTCTGAACCCGAATAAAGAACGTCTCCATCCTTAACACCAACAGGAGCTATGATATAGCTCTTCTTACCGTCTTCATATTTAAGAAGGGCGATATATGCACTGCGGTTAGGATCATATTCGACACCAATAACCGTTGCAGGACCTTCCTTCTGACGCTTGAAATCTATGATGCGGTACTTAACCTTATTCCCGCCGCCCTTATGGCGAACTGTGATTCTACCGGTGTTGTTACGCCCGGCTTTCTTCTTTTTTATAACAACAAGCGTCTTTTCGGGCGTAAATTTTGTTATCTCCTCAAATGACGCAACTGTCATATCGCGTCTGCCGGGAGTTGTCGGCCTATATTTTATCGTTGCCACTTTTCAAATCCTCCCGTCATCAATATAGCCCTTCAAAGAACTCTATCGGCTTTGAGTCCTTTTTGAGCGTTACTATTGCTTTTTTCCATGCGGAGGTGTAGCTCCAATGCTGACCGTATCTCTTCGGCTTTCTCTTCATTGTGACTGTGTTGACACTATCAACCTGAACACCGAAAAGTTTTTCAACGGCAGTCGCGATCTCTGGCTTTGTAGCTTTTCTCGCAACTTTAAATGTGTATTTCTTGTCGCTCATCCTCGCCATACTTGCTTCTGTAATAACAGGAGCAAGAATTATATCTTCTGCGTACTTCATTATGCGTAAACCTCCTCAATTTTTTCGACCGCGCCGCGAGTCACAATGAAGGAGTCGCAATTGATGATATCATAAGCATTGATCGTGCTGTGTGAAACTGTTTTAACATTCGGAATATTTGCAAATGACTTAAGTGTCATCTTATCAGGTTCATCAAGCACGACAAGAGCTTTCTTCTTTGCGCCGACAGTAGCGAGCATGTTGACCATCGTCTTCGTTTTGTAATCTTCAGACACTATCTTGTCAACGACAATCATATCGCCGTCAGCAACCTTTGAGGAAAGTGCGCTAAACAATGCAATACGCTTTACCTTTTTATTAATGCTGACACGGTAGCTACGCGGCTTCGGTGCGAACGCTACACCACCGTGAGTGAACTGGGGCGCACGGCGAGAACCTTGTCTTGCACGCCCTGTACCCTTCTGCCTCCAGGGCTTTCTGCCGCCACCCGAAACTTCCATGCGAGTCAGCGCTGACTGCGTCCCCTGCCTTTGGTTGAGCAGATACGCTCTAACATATGAATGGAGGACCGCGCCGTTTACCTCGGCAGCGAAGATTTTATCGGACAGGGCGATTTCACCGACTTCACGACCCGCCATGTCTACGACTTTTAAATTAGGCATTTCTTCTTCCTCCTCTTCCTCAGGCTTTAACGCTATCGCGAATAAAAACGATTCCGCCTTTCGCACCGGGAACTGCTCCCTTGACGGCTATAAGGTTCTTCTCCGCGTCAACTTTTATAACAGTAAGGTTTTGAACGGTAACTCGTTCATTCCCGTACTGACCTGCCATTTTCTTGTTTTTGAATACTCTCGACGGTGTTGAGTTAGCACCCATAGAACCGGCTTGGCGGTGTACAGGGCCCGTACCGTGCGACATTCTGATTATGTGGCGTCCCCATCTCTTTACAGCGCCAGTAAATCCACGGCCTTTTGTGATGCCTGTAACATCAACCTTTTCGGCAGGCGTAAATGTATCGACCGATATCACATCGCCAACCGAATATTTGTCAGCGTCATCAAATCTGAACTCTTTTAGATGGCGCTTGACTGCAACTCCAGCCTTCTTGAAGTGACTGGCTTTGGGCTTTGAGGCTTTGCTTTCCTTCATATCAATAAATCCGAGCTGCACGGCATTATAGCCGTCGTTTTCGGCAGTCTTCTTCTGAACCACAGGACACGGTCCGGCTTCAATGACTGTTACCGGAATCATGTTGCCGGCTTCGTCAAAAATCTGGGTCATACCAAGTTTTTTACCGATAATGCCTTTTTTCATTTTACCTGTTTTTCCCTCCGTTAGGTTATTGGTTGGCGCGCTTTATTTGCAGGGTGCCACCCCGCGCGCGTCAACATGACCTTATCCCGCAAACACTTCATTATTAAAATTAATGCACGGAATTAATACAAGTATCTGCGGATATTGGCTTAATTAACTTCTACGCTAAAATGTCTTCATCAGAGCTTGAACTGAACATCGACACCAGCGGGAAGCTCGATCTTCATAAGCGCATCAACCGTTTTTTGAGACGGTTTTTTGATTTCGATTAAGCGCTTGTGGGTTCTCTGCTCGAACTGCTCACGGGAGTCCTTATACTTATGGACAGCCCTCAGTATCGTTATGACTTCCCTTTCGGTGGGAAGCGGAATCGGTCCAGAGACATCCGAGCCATTTCTCTTAGCCGCTTCAACTATCTTTGCGGCGGCCGCATCCACAAGCGTATGATCGTAACCTTTTACGCGAACTCTGATCTTGTCGCTTGCCGACATGTTTTTTCCTCCTTGCTTTTTCTTTTCACGGAGGGCGATGTTGTACACGGCGCCGTGTGTATGTTTGCTATTCCAAAAAAACGGATCCGCAGCTTACAGTCAAAAAAAGGCTATAAGCACATCGGATGCATCAAAATACAAATTAAAGTGTCAGCGCACCACACACGTTCTGTGTATACTTTGGTTCGCCCGGCTCAAGGCCGGACATACTCCGCGGAAATTCCCCGCCGAAACGGTGGCAACCTTCCGCATCATCGCACACCAAGCTTATCTATTTTAGCACGTGTTTACTTGAATATCAAGTTTTTTTTATATTATTATTGTTTGATATCAAAATTTATATGTAGAAAATTATAGGTTTCAGACGATACAATTTTGTATGTTTTGTACAAATCCGTCATATCAACATATGTATCGAACACGAAAGTGCACCCGGGAAGTTTATAAACCTCCCGGGTGCACTATTATTGGGAATAACAATGTTTAAACTTAATTGCTGATTGAAATAAATATGATTTATATCAAATCAGCCCGTATATACCTGCTTGAGTTCTCCATCGACATAACCATAAACAGCGTTCGGCTTGACAATGAGAGTTACATGATACCATGCACTCATGTCGTACGTATCATTAATCTGCGTTCCGGTAGCTTTCGAACCTTCATAGATCGTTTCATAGGCAGACAAGGTATTGCCCCAACCACCGATGTTCCACATGACATAGTTCCTATCATCTTTACCGTTGAAGAACACAAGCCAAGCTTCGGCACCGGCATCACGGCGTACGTCAACCTCAATTGTGTAGTTCCTATAATTTTCATTGCCTATGCTGTCCGCTACCATGACAACGCAGCCGGAATAAGCTGATGTATTGAGTTTCAGAACTTTTCCGTGCTCTTCATCGTCATCCTCAATCACCCAGTAATCGGTCCACGCATCTATAGTGCCCCAGCTACCGCCGCTATACTGCTTAGGAACGAAATCTCTTGTAAGAGAGTCAGGATCGCTGAAGTCATTCTGATAAAGGATTTCGCCTGTCTCGTTGCTCTTAACAACTAAGTTGTCCCAAGACTGAGATGTCAACCAAGAACCGAGACCAACGCCACCCCAGAATTCATCTTCCGGATCATGTTCTTTGTAAAGAGAGAATATCAGTGTGCTTGCTACGTAAATATCAATGTCTTCGCGCTTCATATTGATACCTACCGCGAACCATTCACCAAGCCTTACCTTGTACGGCATGGATTCGACAAGAGACTTGTTGCCATTTTCAACACGATAGACATTTAGTTTTGTGTTGTTTTCTGCACCAATCTCAAGCGCAAAATAATTCTTCGTATCAATGTAACCGAAATAAACAACAGCACCACCCTCGCCGACGTCATTAATCATGACTCTGAGCGCATATTGCAGGTAGTTCCATGACGGATCGCCAAAGTAAATTAGCGAGCCGACCGATGACGGATCTTCAAATGCCAAAACATAATTTGCCTCGGCTTCTTCTTCTTCAGCTTCTTCTTCAGCTTCAAGAGCTATTACCGAAAAGTCGTTTGTGTCCTTATCCCAATCATATCCGGAATAAGTATCGTAGTTCATACCTTCAAGCGGGTTTTCACCAGAAAAGTCGTTCTGGTAAAGTATCATCTTGTTCCTAATCGACGAGATTTTTAAATTGTCATAATAAACAGTAGCACCAAGAGAACCTACACCGCAAGCGCCGGGGAACTGAGCGTCCGGATCAGGTTCATATGTGGGTTCAGTTTCTTCTTCCGTATCCTTCTCGTCATCTGACGGTTGAGTATTGGAACCCGGAGCATCCGTGTCATCCGTCAAAGATTCGATCGGAGTTTTGTCACCATCACCACAGCCGTAAATAGCCAGTGGCATTACAAGCATCAGAATCGCAAGGAATAATGCTGTAATTTTTTTGTTCATTTTTACCTCCATGCAATTTTATTATTTTTCGCTATATAAGACTGGAGTCCATCTTATTTGTCTGTCCTCCAGTTCTTATTAGTCATTTGTGTGTAAATATTGTTTTGTATGTAAATTTAATGTAACAATGCTGAGACGTGCAATGTTATAGCGTATGTTTACAATAATGCTATAAACGATATCTCATTTTTGTATTATATCATATCACACGTGCTTTATAAAGTCAACAAGTATTATACGGATTTATTAATATAATTTATATAAAGTATGAACTTAAATTTTTACAAACCATTTTTTTATTATTATATACGCAGTATCATAATAAATCATTCCAGATATTTTTTATAAATAAAAATTATATGAATAAGCTGTTGCCTTCTGCATTCCATACACAAACATTAGCTGAACACCCACCCCTTTCACTATGTCACAGATGATAAAATTAGCGTTTAAAAATCACTATTATTTAAACAAATAGCGTTAGATGCCAAATCGCAACGACTTAAATTGTTCATCTCAATTTAAAAACATCTATTATTATTCACACTTAAGTACTTTTAGTGGAAATTCTATAAAATAATTTTCACAAAAAGCCTTGTGTTGTCTGTTATTCCGAAATTGATAAAATATGTTGATTTGAATATTTATTTGTGGTATTCTTACTAAAAACTAAAATATGTTAGGAGGCTGCGAAAATCCATGAAGACAAAAAGCATTTTTACTGGCGCTGCAACTGCTTTAATCACACCAACAACGAAATACGGCGTGGATTACAAAAAATGCGGCCTTCTAATAGACCGCCAAATTGAAGCCGGAATAAATGCGCTTGTTATATTAGGTACGACAGGCGAAAGCTCCACTCTTTCTGATGCCGAACGCCGCGAGGTTATGCGTTTCGCCGTCGAACACACAGCAGGGCGTGTCCCTGTCATCTGCGGAACAGGCAGCAACAACATTCAAACGGCAATCAAACAAACTGAGTATGCTTCAAGTATTGGCGCTGATGGCGTTCTCGTTGTTACCCCTTATTATAATAAAGCTACCCAGCGCGGTCTTGTTGAAAGTTACTTTGCAATCGCTGACGCAAGCACAGTACCGGTCATTCTTTATAACGTACCGTCAAGAACCGGTGTTTCAATCGAACCGGAAACATACCTGAAGCTCGCACAACACCCGCGCATTGTCGCAGTAAAAGAAGCATGCGGGAATATATCGCGCGTTGCGGATACTCTTTCCCTTGTCAGCGACATGCTCGATATATATTCAGGAGATGACGATCAAATCGTGCCAATACTTTCTCTTGGCGGCAAGGGTGTTATTTCTGTTCTCTCAAATGTTGTTCCTGAAGTCGTCATTGATATGTGCGACAGCTTTTTCGCTGGCAACATACAGCGTGCTTCTCAGCTTCAATTAGAATACTTACCGCTCATCAGAGCCTTATTCTCAGAGGTCAATCCGATACCGGTAAAGGCAGCAATGGCAAAGCTTGGCTATTGCGAAGATTATCTGCGCTTACCGCTCACCCCAATGGAAGACGGGGCGCGTGAAAAACTTTTCGTCTGCATGCGTAAACTTGGCATAATTGCTTGATTTGTTATCATTAATTATAATGCGGCAGGTGAAAAATGAATATGAGAATTATTGTTAACGGCGCCGGCGGGCATATGGGACGCGAGGTTGTCCGCCTGATTCGCACAGGATATAGAAATGCTACTCTTGCGGCCGCTGTCGATCCGGTTGGCGGAGACGGCTTTTACACGTCGCTTTTTGCATATGAAGGAGATGCGGATTGCATAATAGACTTTTCGCACCACACATCAGCAGGTGTTCTTACGGAATATGCCACAAGACGAGGCATACCGCTAGTCATTGCAACAACAGGTCACACCGAAAGCGAAAAGCGATACATCAATCATGCTGCGCGTTTTATTCCCGTATTTTATTCCGGGAACACATCGCTCGGCATTGCTGTTCTGCGCGGTCTTGTACGCCAAGCAGTAGAAATGTTCCCCGGTGCGGACATTGAAATAATCGAACGCCATCATAACAGGAAGATAGACGTCCCGTCAGCAACAGCGCTGATGCTTGCTGACTCGGTAAAATCTGTGCGGCAGAACGCTGTGCCGCTTGTAGGTCGTCACAGTGATGGTGTGCGCAGCAGAAACGAAATCGGTATACACTCGCTTCGTATGAGCAATACTGTCGGTATTCATGAAGTAATAATATCAACGGCTTATGAAACGCTGACACTGCGTCACGAAGCGCACGACCGTGCCCTTTATGCGGAGGGCGCTCTCACTGCTGCCGAGTTCATCATCGGCAAAAAGCCCGGTCTTTATGATATGAGCGATATTTTCGGCTGAAATCATGGAGGAAACGGCATCACCATATGAATGTAGACACAGACATGAACATAAACACTAATATGCGCGTAACAGAAATACACTTTACAAAGATGCACGGCATCGGAAACGATTATATTTACATTAATTGTACAAACGGCGAGCCAAGTGACCCGCCCGCTCTTGCGCGGGCGATGTCCCCTCGCCGTTTTTCCGTCGGTTCCGACGGGCTTATACTAATTTGCCCGTCAGATATCGCCGATGCGAAAATGCGCATGTTCAACGCCGACGGAAGCGAGGGTAAGATGTGCGGGAACGGCATACGCTGTGTCGGCAAGTTCATTTATGATAAAGGGATAAGACGAAAACGCTCGCTTGATATCGAGACAAAAAGCGGCATCAAGCATCTTGAACTATCAATTGGAAAAGACGGACTCGTTGATTCCGTACGAGTCGATATGGGCAAATATTCAATTCTACCGGCAGATATACCAGTTATGAGCGACAAACCGCTTATCTCGTCGCCAATAGAAGTTGACGGGCAACAGTATCGTGTCACAGCCGTCTCAATGGGCAACCCGCACGCTGTTATTTTTGTCAATGACACAGAAAACCTTCCTCTCTCACACATAGGGCCGCTTTTTGAACACCATCCTATTTTCCCGGAGCAAACGAACACTGAATTTGTGCGAGTAATTGACGAAAAGACGCTTCTTATGCGCGTATGGGAGCGCGGCAGCGGCGAAACTCTTGCCTGCGGAACCGGCGCTTGTGCCGCCGTCGCAGCATCAATCGAATGTGGCATATGCCATACGGGGGAGGAGATAACTGTAAAACTGCTCGGTGGGGATCTTAAAATAACATGTCTTGACGACAACACTGTGTATATGACCGGCACAGCGACAACAGTATACGAAGGAGTTTACTATTATGAGTATCAAGCTTAATGATAATTATAATAATGTAAAGAAAAGCTATTTGTTTTCAGAAATCGGGCGGCGCGTACGCGCTTACCGCGAAGCTCATCCAAATTCAAATGTCATAAGCCTTGGGATCGGCGACGTTACGCTTCCGCTGACGCCAACAGTTATATCTGCGCTTCATTCCGCTGTGGACGAGATGTCAAAAAAAGAGACATTTCGCGGATACGCGCCAGAGTATGGTTATGATTTTGCGCGCAATGCCATTGTGTCACACTACGCTGAATATGGTGTAACACTGTCGCCTGATGAAATATTCGTAAGCGATGGCGCAAAGAGCGACCTTGGCAATATTGTCGAAATTTTTGGGGACAATGATGTTCTTATACCCGATCCTGTTTATCCCGTAAATTATGATTCAAATGTAATGAGCGGCCGCCGCGTCTCTTTTATAAATGCAACGAAAGAGAACAGTTTTCTGCCGATGCCTGATGAGCTCCCTCGCCGCAGCATGATTATTTATATGTGCTCACCAAACAACCCGACAGGCGCTGTTTATTCAAAAGAACAGCTTACAAGATGGGTTTCATTCGCGCGCGATACAGAATCGGTCATCATTTTCGACTCAGCGTATGAAGCATACATCAGCGGTGATTACCCACACAGCATATATGAGATTGATGGTGCGAAATCATGTGCTGTTGAGATTTGCAGCTTATCAAAAACGGCGGGATTTACCGGAGTCCGTTTCGCATGGACTGTTATGCCGTCGGAGCTTGTAATAAACGGGGTGCCGCTCGCCCAGATGTGGGCACGCCGACAGGCGACAAAATTCAACGGTGTGTCATACATCATACAGCGTGCAGCTGAAGCCGCTCTTTCACCAGCCGGTATGGCCGAGTGCCGCGAGCTTGTCAGCTATTATATGAAAAACGCTTCTATCCTTTCCTCCGTTTTGAAAGAAAAAGGTATCTGGTATACAGGCGGCGTCTCATCACCCTATCTGTGGCTACAGTGCCCGAGCGGTTTTGATTCATGGAGTTTTTTTGACTATCTTTTAAACAACGCAGAAGTTGTCGGTACCCCCGGTTCCGGTTTTGGCGCGCAGGGGGAGGGGTATTTCCGCCTTACCTCATTCGGCAGTCGGGAAGCAACGGAGGAAGCTGCCCTCCGCCTGAAGAGAGTGCTTTGATGTAATATATTAAGGAAGAAAAAATAAAATGATTTGCAAAAACATCTCAGTAAACGAAAAAGGGCATCTCACCTTTGCAGGACAAGACACAACCCTTCTTGCTGAGCGTTATGGAACACCGCTTTATCTGCTTGATGAAGATAGAGTTCGCGAAAACTGCCGTACTTACGTCCGTTCAATGAGCGAAAATTTTTCAGATTCGCTCCCGCTTTACGCAAGCAAAGCTCTTTGCTTTAAAAAGATATATAACATTATAGCCGACGAGGGTATGGGCATTGATATCGTTTCATCGGGGGAACTCTACACAGCGCTCAAAGCAGATTTCCCGATGGAGCGTGCCTATTTCCACGGCAATAATAAAACTCCGTATGACGTTGCATTTGCTATGGAGCATGGCGTCGGATATTTTGTCTGCGACAATTCCTTAGAGCTTGAACTAATAGATGCCGAAGCAGCGCGGCGAGGAATACGCCAGAAAATTCTTCTCCGCTTGACACCGGGAATAGATCCGCACACGCACAAAGCAATAACAACGGGTAATATTGACTCGAAATTTGGCGAAGCTATTGAAACAGGACAAGCCGAGAAGTTTGTTGCCGCAGCCCTTTTATGTAAAAATGTCGATGTGCGCGGATATCACTGCCACATTGGCTCACAAATATTTGATGACGGGCCGTTTTCGGCGGCAGCCGTTAAAATGCTCACATTTTCAGCAATGATAAAGAAAAAATATGGTTATGAAGCAGAGGAGCTAAACCTTGGCGGTGGCTTTGGCGTGCGTTACGTCGAAGAACAACCGAATATCGACTGTGCGGCCGAAATAAAGAAGGTGGCCCTTACAATCAAAAATACATGCGCTTCTCTTGGGCTGCGTGAACCGAAGATACTGATGGAACCGGGACGCAGCATTGTCGCTGACGCAGGTATGACCCTATACACTGTCGGCTGTGTGAAGGAAATACCCGGATTTAAAAATTACGTATCGGTTGACGGCGGAATGGCGGACAACCCCCGGTATGCTCTCTACCAAGCGGAATATACTGCATATATCGCCAATCGCGCGGCCGGGACAGGAAACTTTGTCTGTACTATAGCAGGCTGCTGCTGTGAAAGCGGCGATATTATCGGGGAGAATTTTATACTTCCAAAGCCCAGCCCCGGCGACATACTTGCCGTGTGTACTACAGGCGCATACAATTATTCGATGGCGTCAAATTACAACCGACTGCCCCGCCCCCCGATTATCATACTCCGCGGCGGCGAATCATATGTCGGCGTCAAACGCGAAACTTTCGATGACTTAATCTTAAATGATGTATAAAATAAAGATAACCAAAAAGACGCGGTAGTTCCGCGTTTTTTTGTAATATGGCATTAAACGATGAAAGGAATTCTATTATAAAAAAATGCTCCCTGCGCGAAATACTGTACGCAGGGAGCACTTTGTTTTTAGGTTATAAGTTAACAGTACAGAAAAATTTATATCTTTGCTCAAATGCAACCTTACACTCCCATTTTTCTCTTAAGACATAATATTTCTTTGCTATTTTGAATGGTAACCGCAGACATGAGAGATAATATTTTAAACTGAAATGTATCAAAGGTATGAAAATATGATTTCACTTTGGGAAAAAACATCATCTATCCCGGGCTTTAATCGTCTTGAAAAGGATATTAACACTGATGTTCTCATCATCGGCGGCGGGCTTGCCGGCATTTTATGCGCTTATAAGCTAATGCAGGCAGGGGTTGACTATGTGCTGGTGGAAGCAAATAAGGTTTGCAGTGGTATAACAAAGAACACAACAGCAAAAATCACATCGCAGCATGGTTTTATTTATGATAAGCTTATCCGACAGTTTGGAAAAAATACGGCAAGGCTTTATCTGCGGGCAAATAAAGAAGCTGTTGATAGTTACCGCAAGCTATGTAAGAATATCGACTGCCATTTTGAAGAAAAAGATAATATCGTCTACTCGAAAAAAAGTATCAACAAAGTCAAAAAAGAAATTGACGCGCTCCATACTCTTGGCTTCCCTGCACAGCTTATGGACAATGTGCCGCTGCCCTTTCCAACTTTTGGCGGAGTAAAGTTTCAAAATCAGGCGCAGTTTAATCCGCTTGAGTTTGTTTCCGCAATTGTGCGGGGGCTCCGCATCTACGAGCATACGAGGGTCCGCGAGCTTATTGGCACAAAAGCCATAACAGATAACGGTAATATCAAAGCAAAAAGAATAATTGTTGCAACGCATTTCCCTTTCATAAATAAGCATGGCGCATATTATCTGAAGATGTTCCAGCACCGCTCTTATGTCATTGCGCTGCAGGGCGCGCCGCAAGTCGATGGCATGTATGTCGATGAAGCGCCTGACGGGCTTTCGTTCCGCAACTATGGAAATCTGCTTTTAATAGGCGGCGGCGATCATCGCACGGGCAAAAAGGGCGGAGGATGGGGTGAGCTTCGCAGCTTTGCTAAAAAGCACTTCCCCGGCGCCGTCGAAAAATACCACTGGGCGACGCAAGATTGCATAACGCTTGACAGTGTGCCGTATATTGGGCGGTATTCGTCAGGCACGGAAAACTTATACGTTGCCACCGGCTTTAACAAATGGGGGATGACCTCCTCTATGGTCGCCGCAACGCTTCTCACCGATATGCTCTGCGGGAAGAGCAGTCCATATGAAGATGTCTTTAATCCTTCGCGCACAATTTTGCGGCCGCAGCTTGCCAAAAACGCCGTAGAAGCATTTGTCAACCTGCTTACTCCCACAACCCCACGCTGTCCCCACCTTGGATGCGCGCTCAAATGGAACCCAAGAGAGCAAACATGGGATTGTCCTTGCCACGGCTCCCGCTTCGCTGCGGATGGAAAGCTTATCGACAATCCCGCAACGGGAAATCTGAAGGTAAGGTCTTAATACAAAAGTGGTGAGCAAACAATAAAACGCAAGCGTTTTTCTGCGCTTGCGTTTTTAAAATTAACATTCACATTTCAGCAGTACCGTAAATATCATTGGTTTACAAGGGTTCAGCAGCTTTTAGCTCAATGTATCCTCTCTCGCGCGAGGTTCAAGCCAGATGCGGGGATTTGATTACAATAAAAAGCATCTTATCTTCAGCAAAATAAGATGCTTTTCGAAAGTGAAATCATGTTTGATATTATTCCCCTTCACGGGAGTATTTCAAAGGGTCATGATCTATAAGTAAATACCGTATAAGCTGTCTATTAATGTGCGATTAGACTGAAGTTTATTCGCCTTTCTTTCCCCATTTTCTGAGATACAATGCCATAAGTATTCCTGCCACCATAGTCACAACTCCAATAGTAATAATAACACCCGTAAAGAATGAAGCGTTTGCCCATGCTTCCTGGTTAATCTCAAAAAAAGGATCTGTACTACCAAACGGACCCCAGTACTTGTCCGATCCGGACTGAGTACCTGCCGTACCGCTTCCAAATATAGAACGATAAAATAATATGCGTGCAACTATACCCAAAGCAAAAAATACCAGGCCTGAAATAGCTATACAAACACCATACAGCCATCCAAACTGCTTTACTGAATTCAGGATGAATTTCGGCAGATGATTCATCCAGTCGGGATAGGCATTGATTGCATGCAGTTTTTGCTCCTGTTCTTCAGTTTCCGGAAAATCATCAGGAGCCGTGTCAGACAACAACCAGTCTACCGATACATTCAGTACTTTCGCCAACTGCGAAAGCTTTGTGATATCAGGGTAAGCTTCTCCCGTTTCCCACTTGGATACGGATTGCCTTGACACGCCCATAGCGTCCGCCAAATCAATTTGTGACATGCCGGCCTTCTTCCGGCTATACATTATCTTTTTACCTAAATTCATGTTTTTACGCCTTCCGATATTTTAACTTTAAGCTTATTATACCGATAAGGTGATTTGCATATCAACCAACACCGTATTGGCAACGTGTCAACCGGTAGTTGCATATGCCTTTGAGGAAAATAAATTAATATAATATCCTATCAATATTATGAATTCATTATAACAACTTCTCACGTCATCATCAATACCCGTATAAAAAAGGCAGCAGATTTTTGCAAAATCTGCTGCCTTTTTTATACGGAGAGGGTGGGATTCGAACCCACGGTCGGGTATTAGCCGACACACGATTTCCAGTCGTGCGCCTTAGACCAGCTCAGCCACCTCTCCGTGCGTGGTTCCGCTGCTCGTAAAACCGCTTTGATATTCTATCACACAGCCGAGCTTAAAGTCAATACCGGACGGTGAAATTGTACTCGCGTATATTTTAACTAAATACCACTAAAATCAACCGTTTTTCCGTACGTAATATTCAATACATTTGAAGCGCGTAAGCATCTCTTCGCCTTCATCCGACAGTGTCTTCGTCAGCACACCGTCTTCACGGTAAACGCCGGATGTGTTTATTATATCGATTTTACGCGAAAGCTCGCTTGTCACCTTCATATACTCGTTGCCACCCCATCCGCATAAGTCAAAAAGGCGATTCATTAAAAACATCGGGCTTATGCTGCCCCCATCGCCTTTTATCTCAGAACCAAGGGCGCTTTTAGCCGCGTCGTTTGCCCATATTACATACGGCGTCGAGTAATAATTATAAAAGCCTTCGTCTGTATCAAGATTGAGATTTATTCCGGCTTCCTTATAAACGGCATAATCATTGCCCATCCACGGGTTGTGATCACCGAATAATATGATAATTGTAGGATCATCCGACGCACGGAAGTACTCGAAAAATTCACGAAGCGCAGCGTCTGTCTTTGCTATGCCACCGAGATAATTATTGAGCATTATGTATGAGGATTCGGAGAAGCCTGTATTCGCTGCGTACTCCGTTGTGTAATAAAGCTTCTTATCGTTATACGGCCCGTGGTTCTGGTAAGTGACCGAAAAATTAAAGTATGGCTTACCTGTTTCTTTGTTTTCTTCAAACAGCTCAATTATATCGGCAAGGAAAGGCTTGTCCGACATAATATTGCCGTTTGCCGTTGTATACCGGTCCTCAAAGAAGTAATAATAGTCAAAACCGAGGTATTCGTTCACATTACGGCGGTTGTAAAACCACTCATAACTCGGATGGCACCCTTCAACCGTATAGCCCTGCTCCTTAAAATAATAAACATATGACGGAGTTTTGCTGCGGATTGTGTACGCATCAGAATATCCCGTTAAAAACGTACGCTCCGCGTTGATTGTCCCCGCGCCAAATGTGTTTGTCACAAGAGTTCCGCTGTACCCTTCTGACTGTATCTGGTGAAAATACTTGTACGGGTCGTTTGTAAATTCAATATTGCCGATAGCGCTAAGGTCATTATAAGCTTCAAGCATTATCGCAATTATATTGACCTTTTCATCATCCGGTATGTCATCGTATGTATACTTAGCAAGCTCCGCTGCCGCTTCATCCTTATTATATCCTTCCGGCGCCGTATCACGGGCATTTTTAATGCTTCGTATAAACGAATAAATAAATCCGCGTGACATGTACTGGTCTGTATCCGACCACTTGTGTAAAAATGAAGCGTTATGCTCTGTTATATTTTCAGTTTTATTATAGAAACCGTTTTGATAATATAGCTTCGGGACAAAACAAACAAAGAGTACAGCTAATATAACAGGTATTGTCACCCGCAGCCATATGGGGAACCTCACAGGTCTCGGTAGGAAAAATACTGCTACCGCGATAGCAATCACAGCAATAATTGTGACGACTATCTGCCATGTCAGGACGACTTTGTAGGACTTTTCCATCTCCGCCGCCTCTGTAATTAACGATACATCGATCGCCATAAACGGGTCGGCGCGGAAAAGCATCTTATAATAATTGACCCATGTCGGTAAAAGTGTAAGCACACCGCTTACGAGAAATGTTATCCACGCGCGCCTTACAGTAAAATACACTATAAGTGATATAGCAAATACGGGCAGCCAGTTCAAAAATACTATATTGGGGTTTTTGAAGTACGATGAAAACAGATTGCTTTTGTTAGCACCATATGTAAGGGCACTGAAATATAGAGATAATACCGAGAGAGCACATGAAAATAATAAAACAGCGATAATATTAATCGCTTCGTAAATTGCAGGTTTTATACTCTTCGCACTGCTTTTAGCATCAGGTTTTATTGCTGCAGTGCGGGGTTTTGTCATGCTTAGAGAACGCATAATTTTTTATCTTTCACTTATATTTTTTAATACACGTCAAACTATAAGAATAATTATAACATATAATATAAAATTATTATGATAATTTCGTTAATTTGTCGTATTGTGACTTAAAATGCACATTTTTTGTTTAATATAGTTCTGTTGTTATTATAAAAACATCATCCTGTAATAAAGACAGCAGTTTTAAGACTGCTGTCTTCCATATAAAGTGTTCATTCGACGCCAGTATGCTGGGTCAAGCAGCGAAAGCTGCTCTTCTGACAGTCTGAATGCCCAGTTTTTCTCTGCAACACCGGGCGTGTTCATACGTGTATCGGCGCCGTAACATAAAAGATCCTGCACGGGGAAAATAGTAAGCGCCGCCTGTGATGCCATCACAGTAAGTAGAGCACGCCTGCACGCAAGGTTCCAGTCATTATCCGGGCAGCCACAGTAATCGAAAAGGTCACGCCGACGCTTTTGCGGCATCTCCCAGATGTAACCGAGCAGTGTATTGTTGTCATGCGTGCCTGTGTATGCAACGCAGTTTACAGGGTAATTGTGCGGGCGGTGCGGCGAATCATCATCCGACAAAAAGCCAAATTGCAGCACGCGCATGCCGGGAAACCCCGAACAATCAAGCAACGCTTCCACCTCCGGTGTTATATCACCAAGATTTTCAGCTATAATGAGTTTATCCCCGGCTATATCACGTACCATATCAATAAACGGTTTACCCGGCCCGGATAGCCACTTCCCTTCACGCGCGCTCTTTGCTTCTCTCGGTATTGCATAATACGACTCAAACGCGCGAAAATGGTCAAGGCGTACCCCATCAAAAATTTCAAGCATGAATGTAAGCCTGTCGCGCCAGAAGCTGTAGCCATCGGCGGTCGCCGCATCCCAGTCATAAATCGGATTGCCCCACATCTGTCCGTCAGAGGAGAAGTAATCAGGCGGAACACCGGCTAAAAGCCGCGGGTATCCATCCGAATCAAGAAGAAACTGCCCCTTATCGCCCCAAACATCAGCGCTGTCCGGCGATACATAAATCGGCACGTCCCCTATCACTTGAATACTGCGCTCATTTGCGTATGCTTTTAGTTCACGCCACTGTGCAAAAAACTCATACTGAGCAAAGCGCCAAGCAAATTCTTCTTCCGCGTCCGGACAAGTCTTGTCCCAAAGCTGCCAAGGCGCCCCGGCGTTTGCTTTTTTCAGTGCCATGAATCTGCAAAATCGTTCGATGTGTGGCCTTGCCTCTATAAAACCATTAATCTTACGGCGTTCTTCCGCATCAACACGAGACGCTGCAAGGCGCAATGTGTCCATCCGGTGTGCTCTGAGCCTGTCAAACTCGCATAAATATGGGGTATACTGTTTTGAAGCGTTAAGCTCGTCTTGCGTCAGAAGCCCTCGCGCATAAAGGCGCTCAAGATCTATAAAATTAGGGTTTCCGGAGAAAGTTGAATAAGAACAGTAGGGCGAATTATAGTCGTCCGGCACGCAAAACGGGAGCGTTTGCCAATAAGAAAACCCGGCAGACGAAAGAAAATCAACCCACGCGCGCGCACCGACCCCAAAATCGCCGCAGCCATACTTCCCCGGCAGCGACGACACGTGCAAAAGGACGCCTGACGCTCTCTTCAACATTGAAGGCCCTCCGAACAGTAAAAAATATGATAAACAATACGCCAAAATTATAACACAGCAGTATTATAATACGATTATATTAACAAAGAATTGGCATATGAGCAATAAAAATCGCACAAGAACCTGAGTAATTACATCAATTTTTAAGAATATTTATAATTTTAATCTCGATTTTTGTACATAAAACCCTTGCAATAGTTAAACTGCCGTGATATAATATTCACGCTTGCTGCCTTCCGCTTGCTGTTTATCTTTATAACGGTTAACTAATACGTCGTTATGTATATTGGAGGTGTATTCCTTTGGCAAAATGCTGTATTTGCGGCAAGGGTGTATCGTTCGGACATAATGTTTCGCATTCCGAGCGCAAAACCTCAAGAACCTGGAAGCCGAACATCAGGAAGGTTCGCGCCGTCATTAACGGAACACATAAGACCGTCGCCGTTTGCGCACGTTGCCTTCGCTCCGGCAAGGTAACACGCGCTGTCTGAATAATAACGCCACTGAAGGCGGACTATTGTCCGCCTTTTTCGTTTATGCGGTTTTGTGGGTTTATATGTGCTTCTCCCTAATTAATAAAATTTTCAGGTAACGCTATGTCAAACACACCACTGCTTCTTTTATCTGCCGCAACACCTGAAAAAATTATATCATCTGCTCGTAACCTCGGTTTTGACGTTATTGTAATGCCGCCGGCATCGGGGATGGCAACGCCGGTAGCTGCACACCCCGATATGCTGCTTTTCGCAGGCTTTGGCTCACTTTTCGTCCGCGCAGCACATATGGCGGATGAAAACTTTGCTCAAGCCATATATAGGATTTTATCGCGCCGCCCTAACATCAGATTAGTTGAGACTGACGACATACCAGCGGACAAATACCCCGCCGACGTTTGCTTTAACTGCTTTATTTTAGGCACCTCACTCATTTGCCTTGCCGACGCCGTATCAGCCGCAATCAAAACCGCAGCATCAGAAGCAGGTGTTCCACTTGAAAGCATGGCGCAAGGCTATGCGAAGTGCTCTTGTGCTGTTATAAATGCACCTTCCGGTGATGCTGTAATATCATCGGATCCTTCTGTTATCGCTCTGGCGGAAAGGCTGAGGATGCCTTCACTGAAAATAACGCCGGGTAACATTTCCCTCCCTGGTTACGATTCGGGCTTTATAGGCGGTGCGTCTTTTTACTGTGATGGTGTGCTTTATTTTCTCGGCGACTATCATCGTCATCCTGACGGCGACGCCATTGATGTTTTTTGCCGCTCACTCGGTATCCGAGCCGAGTCACTGTCGGATGATATTCTCTTTGACGCCGGCTGTCTTTGCATTTAAAGTTAATTTACTCATAGAATAAACAAATTCACCTCGTAATGCAGTGTGCATCACGGGGTGAATTTTTACTATGCAGTTTATTATTCAGTTACAACGCCTTTTTTAAGCATTATGTTTGCATAAAGCGCACTCTCACCCGTTGCGACGATAGCATAAGCGTCACTTGCTTCCTCATAAAACTTAAATCGATCGATACGGGTAATTAAATCACCGCCTCTTTTATCAAAAGAGGCGATAATACGTTCGTATTCGTCCCAAATCGGTGTTTTATCATTGTCACCGGACATCACTTCCATCAGTGTCACAGGTTTTTTCACATATGTGTCGAGCGGAAACAGCGTGAGAATGGCCCTCAAGAGCTCCGGTACGCCATGCCCGTCAGCGCGTATTACAATCGAATTTTTGCCAACTGATTCTGCTGGAAAATTCCCATCGGCTAATACAATTGTATCGCTGTGCCCCATCTCAGCGAGCACCTTGAGAAGCTCAGGACTTATGATTTTTGGTATCCCTTTCAGCATTCTTTATTTCATCCCCTTCTAATTTTGTCTTTTAAAGTATTATCTTTAGTATCTTTTATTATCTCTCACCATACCTCTGTTAATCCACGTGGCAGAGAGTACGTGCAGTAGCATTTATATTTCTAATATAAACCACACCAAAGGCCGAGCGCACTCCGTACGCCCGGCCTGCTTATACGGTGGGTTATGAATTAATTAGAAATCAATTATACGATAGAAAGCTTCCTTCGGCGTGCCGTCATCAGTGAAAAGAAGCGGTTTATCAGGACGCCCGCGTACAGGGAATCCGTTGAGCCATGACGTACCATCCGTAACGCCCCAGAGTGTTACCGAGTCGATATAATCTTTATACTTGCGGAAGATAGCGAAAATATCGCCATAATATTTAGCATGCTCTTCAGCGCGTTCAGGCGTATCCCAAATGGTGCCGGGTGCTTCATTCCACTCATGCATCGAAACGTCAAGCTCTGTTATATTTATACGCAAACCTTCCGCTGCATATTTTTCGACAGCTTCACATATCATGTCAAGCGACGGTGAGCCCGGACGCCAGTGCGACTGCATACCGACAGTGTCGACGAGGATGCCCTCATCGTTTATTCTCCTTATCATCTCTATTATGCGGTCACGCTTGCCCGGATTGCTCTCGTTATAATCGTTGTAAACAAGCTTTGTTCCCGCCGGAAGAATGCGCTTTGCCAGCTTAAAGGCTTCTTTTAAGTAAGATTCGCCGAAAAGCCCATACCACGGTGAACGTTCGCGGTATATATTGCCGCCGTCAGCGTCGTTCGCCGCTTCGTTTACGACGTCCCATGCGTAAACTATATCAGCATATCGTCCGCCGACCGTCTCCATGTGTTTAGCAAGCTCTTCATATGCTGATTCTTTATCCTCGAATATCCACCGCGGTGTCTGCCCGTGCCAGACAAACGTATGCCCACGCATAGGAATTCCGTTTTCACGTGCAAAATTAGCCACCGTGTCTGCGGCATCAAACGTGAACACGCCGCGCTCCGGCTGTACGGAAATGAATTTCATCTCATTTTCGCACGTCAGGCTATTGAAGTGCTTTTTTATCAGATCCCCATACTTTGCTATCGAACGCGGGTTGACAGCAGCACCAATTTTAAAATAATCCTTATATTTCTCTGCAAGCGAAACTATCTCCGACATTATTTATCCCCTTTACACATTATATAATCAAATTATCAAACAAGCGTATGCGTTTAAATTGACATAACGCGCTCGTAGTCAAAACCGACATCGCCCTTCATCGGTGCCGGCGACACCTCAAAGTAAACGACGCCATTTTCGTTTATTGTAAGCGACAGTGAAAGCTTGCCTTCGCTTGCTGTTATGCGCTCTGATGTTACGAGCGGATTTGCAGCTTCACGCAAAAGCTCACACTGTGCCATAGAAAGGCTTATCGGCTCGCCCATGTCATGCCACACGCGCAGCGGATTGCAACATTCCTCGTCAACCGTCTTTTTCATGACGAAATAGTCGCCGTCAGCCCCCGGGAACGTAAACGAAAGCTCAAGTTTTTCTCGTGCATCCGGTTTTGAGATGTTCCATGCGACACCGCGGTATATACCATCATCGTCAAGCGTCACTACGCTGTCGGCTGAACGGTGAACACAGCGTCCCGTTAGTTTTTTGAAAAATGCAAATGTCCAGAAAGTCGGTTTCGGAATACAGTTGTTTGCAACAAGACCGAAGCCGCCGTGGAATGGCGCAAACGGGACGCCATTTTCCTCGAAAACATCACCAAATGTCCAGTACGAATACGAATAATTGTCATCCCCGAGGCGTGACAAGAGATATGCTATATACGCTGCATTGCGGTTTGTGTCATGGAGCGGTGATTGCGGCGTGTAGGATGTGTTGAATTCTGTTATGTGGATTTCCATACCACGGTACCGTTCGAAGCTGTCAATGATTTCGCGCGTGCTGTGCAGGCCCGCGAAACCTTCCTCCGGTTCTTGAAGCTCGAAATAATGATAGTGCCCGGCCATGGTAGGACGATGAATAGTGTAGTGGTGCCGTGTGAAGAAATCGAGGGGCACGTCATTCTTATCACAGAATTCAAGGAAACAGCGGGTCCAGCGAATATCGTCAACACCGCAAATTGCAGGGCCGCCAACGCGGAAGCGCGGGCTTACTTCTTTGATAGCTCGTGCTGTTACGTTGTAAAGTTTGAAATACTCCTCCATGTCAGCACCTTTCCAGAAACCCGGAAGGTTAGGTTCATTCCAAACTTCAATCGGCCATGATGTGACTTCATCTTCGCCGTAACGCTCTATAAGATGTGATAGCATCGTACGAATGAGATCTGCCCAGCGGTCATAATCCTTTGGCGGGGTGACATTGCCGCGCCAATAGAATATTGTCTGCTCGCCTGATGCAAGCCTTGATGGCATGAAACCAAGCTCCAAAAACGGCCTGATTCCAAGCTCAAGATACATATCCATCACAAGGTCAAGGTACGTGTAATTGTATTCGATTGTGACATTGCCTTCTCTGTCGCGCCTTTCCTGATAAATAGCCATGTCATCGCACAAAAGACCGTGACCGCGTATGTATTTGAAGCCGATTTTTTCCTGCACAAGCTTTAGCTGTTTATAATATTCATGGCGCAGAGCAAGCCCGATGCGTCCGGTTCCGACGCAAAAGTCAACGTTGTTAAAGAATGGAACCTCTGCCCCTGTAATAACGTACGACGCTTTCATGATGTATCACATCTCCTTCCCTATTATGCTATGCCGCGTATGTATGCATATAACGAATCATAACACACAGCAATATAGCACTTATCGGTTTTTTCTTATCAGATTAATTTATGTTTTTACCGTATAATCACATTTTGCATGTTTTAATATGCGTAAATATTAATACTCAAGTTCAGCAATTGATTCGGCGAGTTTTTCAAGGCTCTTAGTTGTTGCCCTCCTTATGCTTTCCATTGAAGAAGCAAACGAATCGCTGCCTTTAGATATAATGTTTTGATATACACTGCGGAGGCTTGTTGCCCAATCTAAGTCTCCGGCCCAGTCATATACCTTCGAGTCAAGAATGTAGTCTAACATTTTTTGCGATTCTTCGTCGCGGATGTATTTTGACTCAAGAAGCTGCTCATAAAGAGCCGGCGTCACATTGTCTGCGGAAGCTGCAGACAAGCACTCAAGCACAGTGCCAATTTTATTAGCATCTACGCTGCCAAACGTACTCGGAATGCCGTAAGCAGTCGTCCACCCGTTGCTTACATATGCCTTGTATGAATCCATTGAAGGATCGCCCTTGGGCATCGGCAGAATACCAAAGTCATCAGACATATTGCGGAAGTTAGGAAGTGTTCCGAGCATGTCAAGGTAGAAAAATTCTTTGCTATTATTGAAGGCGGTTGCATTACTATAGCTGATGTTCACAAGTGTTGAATCAGAGAAATAATTGTAAAGCTCATCAATAACGCTTGTGTTCTGATCGTTTGCCCAAACGACCTCCGGCACGCCGTTCTCATCTGTTTCACTCATTTTAAGCCCATATGAGTAAATGAAGTGAAGGATGCAGTCCGCGTTTTCGCCAATACCAACAATATCAACATTCTCCTGGAATAAGCCGTCGCCATTTAGGTCACTGCACCCCAGAGCGGCCATGGTAAACATCTTGTCGACGGTCCATGTTCCCTCTTTGACGTCCTTATACGGGAAGTCAAAGCCTGCGTCTTTACAAATATTATGGTTGAATATTACTATCTCTACGGCATAATCGTCGTAATAGTTAATGTCGCCGGACAAAGTATAGAGTTTGTTGCCGTACATAGTAAAGGCATCAATGATATGCCTATCCCACCACTTGTTCTCAAGATTCATTGTATCAATGTTATAGTAATTGAGAAGCAAGCCATTTGTCGCATTTGAAACTAAGGCATCAAGCCTGTTCAGAACAACGTTGAAAGCATCTGTATCTCCTGCGTTTACAGCCTGCTGTACCATTGCGGTAATATCGCCGGTGTTACCAGCCCATACAGGCTCAATTGTTATTCCGAGTTTTTCAGAAACCTCAAGGTTGCGCATATAAATCGAGTTCGAAAGCGGTTCGCTTCCAAGTTCCTCATAGAAAACCTCATTTTCAGTTGCACCGGAAAAATAGTAAAAGTGACTGCCAGGATTAGGGCTGAGAATCCTAAATGTCATGCCCTCAAGATTGACATCTCCCTGTTGCTCAAGCGCCATCTGAAGATTGCTCTTGCCTGCATAAGGATCTGTTGTCGTTGATTCCTCAGTATTTGATGATCCGCCACTTTTAGTACTGTCACTGCAAGCAAACAGTGAGGTAAACAGCGCCAAAGCGATAACCAAACAAATAATTTTTTTCACTATAACATCCCCCCTTTTGCTACAATTTTTTTATTATGAATTTGTTGAAAATTTACTCAATATAAGATAAAATTTTAATAAGAAAGCGGGTGATTATATGTTAACTGAAGCTGGCACGATGGGAGTCATAAGAAACACTACACATACAGACGATTCTAATATTTACATGGCCTATACAAAAGCAGAACCTGATAGTTCATTCAACAATAATATCCACTGCCACATTTTCTACGAAATCGAGTTTATCATATCAGGGAGCGGAAAATACGAAATAAATAATGTTCAATATGATATAAAGCCAGGCGCTCTCTTTATGGTTACCCCGGCAGATTTTCATACATACTCTCTCTCCCCCTCCGACACACCGCTCGTATTTTATAATATTCAGTTTTACCCGCACATCATTTCTGATGAAATATCTTCTTCTCTTTACTCGCAGACAACTCCGATCGCTGTTTACCTTGATGGTACAAACTTTAACTTAACACGCGAACGATTTGATTATATGCTCACTACCTTTGAGGAAAAGGGTTTCATGTATGAAAAGATTTTACGAAATGAGATAGAAAACCTTTGCATTAATATACTGCGAGATGTTAGCAAAAGACATAGAGATAGTGCTATTGACAATCCTGTTATACGAAACGCTATAATTTTTGTCAAAAACAATTTCCGCGATGAGATAACTCTAAAAAAGGCTGCGGATTATGTTGGGCTATCTGAAGCGTATTTCAGCCATGTATTTTCAACTATAATGAAAATGGGGTTTGCGTCATATGTAAGGCAGACGAGACTAATAGCCGCTGCGAACCTTATAAAATCAACATCATTGCCGATAAAAGAAATATGCTTTGATACAGGTTTTACAAATACAAATTATTTCACCAACACATTCAGCAGCTTTTTCGGCCTTTCCCCGCGTGAATACAGGGCAAAGTATGGTAAAAAGCACAGGTAAACAATTTATTAACTGTTATTAATATTTTCAACACAATTAATACATCATTTATATTATAATACTTTACAAAACCATCGTCAAACACAAGCACGTTTCTTATTTTTATATAAATATACATATTTTTTGTTTGCAGTAATAAATGCCAGAAAACACATAAAAACAGCCGATTATAACAAAAAACGCCGCATGGCGTTTTTTGTTGCTTTTATTCGAAGTAATGGATGATGACACTATATCATTTTTTTATCTCTGCCACCTTGCTAAAATATTCATCAAGCTTTCGTTTCAGCTCTTTCATATCATTTAGCATATCTTCTTTTTTCCTCGGGTCGCGCAGAAGAGCAGACGGATGATAAAAGGCGCTCATCTCAAATTTCCCGCGTGTAAACCATACTCCATGCTCCTGTGTTATACGAAAATCCGGTTTTATAAGTCGCATGGCAGAAATGCGCCCCAAGCAGACTATGAAATGCGGACGCATAAGCCTAACCTGCTCTCTTAAGTAATCTATGCACATATCCTGCTCACTTGGAAGTGGGTCACGATTATTCGGCGGCCGGCACTTTAAAATATTGGCTATGTAAACATCGCTGCGGTTAATACCGACTGCTGTCAGATACGAGTCAAGGAGCTTCCCTGCCCGCCCGACAAACGGAATTCCCTCTAAATCTTCCTGCTCGCCCGGCGCCTCGCCTATAAACATTAAAACTGCGTTTTTATTGCCGGTTCCGAAAACGCAATTTGTCCTCGTCTTGTATAGCTCGCATTTTTTACATGACGCACATGCAGAGTATAGTTCTTCCCATTTATCTTTATCATTCATAGGTTAACCCCACAGTATAAGTATCTGCGTTTTTCATAATACATAATAACATAAAACTTGAATAAATGATAAATTTCATTTATAAAAAAGTTCTTTATGGCAATATTGACAACCTCACATATGTATGATATAATCAAAATGTCTCATTTGATACACTTTTCACCGGGGTGATGCCCACATGAAATTTAAATCCGACAGTGAACTTGCCAATTTGGCAGCAAAAGTCGGCGACATATTTCTTTTTAACGGAGCCGATGATGCAAAATATGCGCTACTGTGTGACGGCTGTGAAATAAAAAGCTATGCTCCGGGTGAACATATCCCGGAAACTGATACTGCCAAACTTGGCGTCGTTATAAAAGGTTCGCTTACCGTTACCCCCCTTTCAAACGAAATTCTGGAAGATACGTCGCCTACTGTTTTGCGCATTATACCGGAGGGTGGTATTTTCGGTGCCGCTTCAGTTTTCAGTAGTGGCGATACTTCCCCGCTTACACACCTAACGGCTCGTCAGATGACAAAAGTAGTATTATTTTCGCGCGGGCTCGTCGAGGATATAGTGAGAAAAAATCCTGATGCTGCCGTGCGTTACATTGAATTCTTATCAGGGCGCGTTAAATATCTTAGCCGTAAGATTGATGTTTTCACTGCAGGTTCTGCAAAAAGCCGCCTTGCTTTTTATATAAATGAAGCGGCTGGCGGCGTTGAAGGCGCTGAAATCAAAGTTACGCTCGCATCACTTGCATTGTCGCTTGATATAGGCCGTGCGTCACTTTACAGGGCGCTTGACGCTCTTGTGGCTGATGGCGCTATTGAGCGTGTTGGACGCACGATTCGTGTAAAAGATGCATCCGCTCTTCTTCGATGTGCAAAATAACTGGCCGTTTTTTTAAAATAAAAGCGGTTAATTTTTATAAAATAAGATAAAATAATGAGGTATCTATCTTATGAAAACAGTAAAAGTTCTATCCGCAATCATTGCAACACTAATTCTATCTCTTACCTTGTTTGCTTGCTCTGCAGATAAAGGCGATATGCCTGCTATAATGGCGCTTAAAGGGCCGACCGGTATGGGCATGGCTAAGTTAATTGACGAAGGCAAATACAATGTGGCGCTTGTAGCGTCTCCTGACGAAGTCAGCTCTGCATTAATTTCAGGAAGTGTTGACATTGCCGCCATTCCAATCAATCTTGCATCTGCTCTATATAATAAAACAAACGGCGGCGTTAAGTTATTTGCTATAAACACTCTTGGCGTGCTTTATATACTTGAAAACGGCAGCTCAATAAACAGCGTTGCTGATCTTGGCGGTAAAACGATTGCCGCAACAGGCCAAGGCTCAACCCCTGAATACATTCTCCGTTATATCCTCACAAAAAACGGAGTAAACCCAGACAGTGACGTGACAATCGAATGGTATCCAGACGGCTCTGAGCTTGCAACTGCTCTTGTAGCCGGTAATGTTAATATAGCTCTCCTCCCCGAACCGAACGTAACAGCAGCAATAACAAAATCAACCACCGGAAACCTCCGTGTCGCCCTTGATATGACAGCAGAGTGGGACAAAGTTTCCAGCACAAAGCTTATACAGGGCGTAATGGTAGTCAGAAGCGAATACTACGAGACAAATAAAAAGGCGCTTGAGGAGTTTATGTCCGATTACTCCGCGTCTGTTGAGTGGGTTCTTTCCTCCGATGAAGCCCCTGCCCTCATTGCATCGCTTGGAATTGTCCCAAATGAGGGCATTGCTAAAAACGCGCTGCCCCGCTGCAATATTACTTACATAGATGGCGATATGAAAAGCGCAACCGAAGATTTTTACCGTGTTCTTTTTGACGCAAAACCAGAATCAATCGGCGGTGCTATGCCCGGCGATGACTTTTACCTCAATATAAAGATAAAATGAAAAATACTACATCTTTTATAAATAACATAAAGACGAGCAGGGCGACGGCGCGTATCGCAGCCGCCCTCTTCTCGCTAATATTTTGGGTTGCTGTATGGATAGCAGCGGCTGCTTTAGCGGGAAATTCACTAATATTTCCGTCTCCTTTCGATGTTATCACACGTCTTATTAAGCTTGTGGCAACATCTGGCTTTTGGCTTGCCGTTGCAGTTACGCTTTCCCGCATAACAGCGGGGCTTGCTGCCGGCGTCATCATTGCGATACCGCTTGCCGTATTGACGCACCGCTTCAGCGCTGCGCACATACTTACCTCACCATTACTCACTATCATCCGTGCAACGCCCGTCACATCCTTCATACTGCTTGCTTTTTTTTGGTTTGATAAAAGCACAATACCTGTTTTTACATCTTTTTTAATGGTTTTCCCGATCATGTGGGCTGGTATCGCCACGGGGCTTGAATCTGTTCCACAAGAGCTTATCGAGATGACACGGGTGTTTCGTTTCCCGCTCTGGCGCAGAATAACAAAGCTTTATATCCCTGCCATCTCTGCTGATTTCCGCTCATCGCTAATAACATCAATCGGACTGTCATGGAAAGCAGGCGTTGCTGCCGAAATCATAGCTGTGCCGCGTTTATCGGTCGGACGCAATATGTATGAAGCAAAAGTATATCTTGAAACGCCTGATCTTTTCGCCTGGACGGTTGTTGTCGTAGTTTTAAGCCTTATTTTTGAGCGTTTATTAGCACGTTTGCTAAGAGGCAACAAGATTGATCGGAGGGTGAAAGAAAAATGAGCAAAAAAAAGAATTACTTGCCTGAAAATAAGGTGCAAGCTCCCTCCGACATAACGATAAGTGACTTAAGTGTTGATTTCAACGGTAAAGTCATATTTAACGGTACATCTGCCGTATTCCCTGCCGGCACTTTTAGTGTATTGACAGGCCTGTCAGGCAGCGGAAAAACGACTCTTTTACGTGCGATAGCAGGCCTTATACCCTACAAAGGAATAATCAATACTGACGGCAGGGCCGTATCATTTGCCTTTCAGACGCCACGCCTTCTTCCGTGGCTGACAGCCCGTGATAATGTCGCCGCCCCCCTCTTTGACAAAAGCAGCGCCGATGCCGCGAAAATTGCCGATGAGTGGCTCACAAGACTTGGCCTTTCAGATTCACTTGACAAATATCCGGATGAGCTTTCAGGTGGGATGGCTCTTCGCGTATCGCTTGCCCGCGCATTTGCTGCCGCTATCCCCGGCGGCATACTCCTGCTTGATGAGCCGATAAAAGAAATCGACAAAAAAGCAAGGCAAGTTGTCACCGAAATAATACTTAACTTCCGGGGAAAATGCACAATAATCGCAGCGACATATGACGATGAGCTCATCGCCAGAGCAGATCAGACGTTAGACACTGTCCTAAACCTTAACTCAGCGGTTAAAACCTAAGCTACTGCTCGCAAAGTGCTTTGTGTGCTGGAAAAGAAGCCAGCCCCACTTGGCATTATCAATATAAATGTAACATACATCATCGTTTGCCGCCTTTGCCATTTATTTTACGTACCATTTACCGAGGTGCTGCATTATAATGATAATATAAGAAATGTATCAAAACAAACGGAGACACGCGGCTATGGACATGATTCGCATCAGCGAAAACAAACTTAAGGTTATGCTTACATGGGAAGACATGAAAACATATGACATCGATTGCGATACAATCGATTACGAGGACACGCGAACACGTCGCGCCCTCCGCTCAATACTTGAAGAGGCAAACCGTAAGATTGGATTCGACACAGTTCGTGACAGGGTTTTTATACAAGTTTACCCGTCCCGCTGTGGTGGATGCGAGCTATTCGTGACAAGGCTCGCGCTGTTCGGAGTGGAAGAAGGTATGAATTCCACACAGAAATATAAAGCCACGACACGGCGCGGCAGTACCGTCGCTATTTATGAGTTTAGCTCCCTCTCCCTGCTTTTGTCTGCTTGTGGACATCTGCGGTGCGGGGGCGACAGCGCAGTCTTCTGTGACGAAGATAAGCGAGGCAGCTATTTCCTTCTGTTATTTGGCGCAGATGAAGTCATGAGTCGCGCCGAGGCTGTGTGCGGAGAGTACGGCGGTGTACGTCGGCAGCCATCAGCGTATGCTTACATAAAAGAGCACTGCATCTGTATATGTGCTGCTGACGCAATAGAAACTCTAGGCGCACTTTGCTGACAAGTACGAAGGCACATATCAAACAAAATTAAAAAGCTGCGACACTATAAATGTCGCAGCTTTTTCTGTTTTTTCATTGTTCCGGAATTTCTGCAAAGCCGACTGCAAGCTCCTCATCCGTCGGGATGTAGTCCGTCATTTCTCCATTGTGGAATTTTTCATACGCTACTAAATCAAAGTAGCCTGTTCCTGTAAGACCGAAGACTATTGTCTTTTCTTCGCCTGTTTCCTTGCATTTCAGAGCCTCGTCAACTGCCACCTTTATAGCATGGCTGCTCTCCGGCGCCGGCAATATGCCCTCGCATTTTGCGAACATTTCAGCAGCCTTAAAGACAGATGTCTGTTCAACTGCAACTGCTTCCATATAACCATCATGATAAAGCTGGGAGAGTATCGGGCTCATTCCATGATAACGGAGACCGCCTGCATGGTTAGGTGCGGGTATAAAGTTGCTGCCGAGCGTGTACATCTTAGCAAGCGGCGTCGCCTTTCCTGTGTCACAGAAATCGTAGACATACCTGCCGCGCGTAAAGCTCGGGCAGGAAGCCGGTTCTACTGCTATAATACGGTAGTCTGCCTCGCCGCGAAGCTTCTCACCCATGAATGGAGCGATAAGTCCACCAAGATTTGAGCCGCCACCCGCGCAGCCGATGATAATATCCGGTTTAATACTATACTTATCAAGTGCAGCTTTAGTCTCAAGCCCCACAACTGACTGATGAAGCAAAACTTGATTGAGAACACTGCCTAACACATAGCGGTATCCCTCTGATTTAACAGCTACTTCAACAGCTTCTGAGATTGCACATCCAAGGCTTCCTGTTGTGTCGGGATGCTCTGCCAGTATTTTGCGTCCGATTTCAGTTTCCATCGAGGGAGATGGTGTCACCGACGCGCCATACGTACGCATGACCTCGCGGCGGAATGGTTTTTGCTCATATGAGACTTTAACCATGAAAACCTTGCAGTCAAGCTTAAAGTATGCGCACGCCATGGAGAGAGCAGTGCCCCACTGCCCCGCCCCGGTTTCTGTCGTAATGCCGCAAAGACCCTGTTTTTTAGCGTAATAAGCCTGCGCTATAGCAGAATTGAGCTTATGACTGCCGCTTGTGTTGTTGCCCTCGAACTTATAGTATATTTTCGCCGGAGTTCCAAGCACATCTTCAAGAAAATATGCTCTGACAAGCGGCGAGGGGCGGTACATCTTATAAAACTTATAAATCTCATCTGGAATTGGGATAAAATGCGTTGTGTTATCAAGCTCTTGTTTTACAAGCTCATCACAAAACACATGCGACAGCTCCTCCGCCGTCATCGGCTCCCTTGTCCCAGGATTAAGAAGCGGCGCTGGCTTTACTTTCATGTCCGCGCGGATGTTGTGCCAAACTTTTGGTAACTCGTCTTCATTAAGGTATATTTTGTACGGGATGTTTTTTTCGCTCATCTCTCATTCTCCTTTCGCATAATGCGTATTAAATTTAAAATGATTTGCTAAAAGCAATTAAAAAAGCCCTTGTCTCTGCAAATGCAGGGACAAGAGCTAATACTATACTCCTGTGGTGCCACCCGGCTTGACACATATATTCGTGCCCACTCTTAGCGTACAACGTGATACGCCGGCTTTTTGATAACGATCAGCCACGACCGTCTCCCCTACTAAAGCAGCAGTTTTCAAAGCTGCAGCTGTTTCGGTTTGCCCTCACAAGTCCATTCATCCCAGACATCGGTACCACCATTCCACCGTCGGCGGCTCTCTATAACCTCTGTAGCATGGGGTTACTACTCTTGCTCTACGGTTTGAAAATATTAAATCACAATTTATCTATATTGTCAACACTTTTTTTAAACAAAAGTTATGTTATTATAAAAGATATCTTTAGTCTTATTTTACAGTTTATGCCCTATTTTTTCAAATGGTTATAAATTTATTATATTTATTATATTTTTTACCGCATGGACTATAACAGCGCAAATTGCCAAGTATAAAAACGCGCAGCAAAGATATCCTCATTGCTACGCGTTATATTTATTTTCATGCTTTATCACAACTGCTCTGATTAATGTATATCTATATATTAGGTGTCGTCAATCCGCCGTACGCTTACCCTCAAGCATATCGCGTATCTTTGTGGCGGCTTCCTTCCCCGCTCCCATCGCAAGAATGACGGTAGCGGCGCCTGTGACAGCGTCGCCGCCTGCGAAAACGGCACTGTGCGTCGTTGTAACACCATCAGTTGTGATTATGCGTCCGCGATTGTCAGACGCAAGTCCCGGCGTCGTTTCTTTTATAAGCGGGTTTGGCGTCGTTCCAATCGCGATGACAACGGCATCCGCTTCAATATCAAAATCTGTTCCCGGGATTTCAATGGGGCTGCGGCGCCCGGAGGTGTCCGGCTCACCAAGTTCCATTCTGCGGCAGACAACACCTATTACATTGCCACTCTCGTCAGCTTTTATTTCGACGGGATTCGTTAAGAATTTGAACTCAACGCCTTCTTCTTTTGCGTGTTTTACCTCTTCGGCGCGGGCTGGGAGCTCTTTTTCGCCGCGTCTGTAGACGATATACACCTTCTCCGAGCCAAGCCTGACAGCGCAGCGCGCAGCATCCATAGCAACATTGCCGCCGCCGACAACAACCGTACGTTTGGCAGGACTAAATGGTGTATCCATATCAGGTCTATATGCACGCATCAGGTTTATGCGCGTTAAAAATTCATTTGCGCTGTAAACGCCATTTGAGTTTTCGCCCGGGATTCCAAGAAACGACGGAAGTCCGGCGCCTGTGCCTATGAAAACAGCCGCATACCCTTCCGCAAGAAGCTCGTCGACAGTTTTTATGCGTCCGATTACCATATCGGTAAATATACGCGCCCCGCCAAGACATAAAGCTTCGATTTCACGCATGACAACACTTTTCGGAAGCCTAAATTCTGGGATTCCGTAGACAAGCACACCGCCCGGCGTGTGAAAAGCCTCGAAAATATCGACGTTATATCCGTATGAAAGCAAATCCCCCGCGCAAGTAAGCCCAGCAGGACCGCTGCCTACAACGGCTATACGCGGCGCTGTAGGCGATGGCTTTTTCGCAGGATATGACGCGCCGCCATATGTGCTTGTATACCAGTCGGCAGCAAAGCGTTCAAGACGTCCGATTGCAACAGGCTCACCCTTGATACCGCGGACACACTTCCCCTCGCACTGGTTCTCCTGCGGACAAACGCGCCCGCAAATGCCGGGGAGCGAGTTCGTCTCTCTGATTGTATTGTAAGCCGCCTCGTGGTTTCCAGCGGCTATTTCTGAAATGAACTTCGGTATATTAACATTAACAGGGCAACCGGAGACACACGGCTTATTGCGGCAGTTAAGACACCGTGTAGCCTCGGTCATAGCTTCGGCTTCGGTATATCCGAGGGCAACCTCATTAAATGTGTGACGTCTTTCCTCTGGCGAGGCTTCTGCCATTGGCGTCCTTTTTGGATCCATATTCGCCATCTTTAGTTATCCTCCCCCGGCTTCATCTTAAGTAAATTGCAGTTCCATTCACGAAGCTTAACCGCCTCCTGTGCGCGGTAAGCAGCATTACGCCGTATAAGCTCGTCAAAATCAACCTCATGGCCATCGAAATCAGGGCCGTCTACGCAAGCAAATTTAACCTTGCCGCCGACTGTCACGCGGCAGCTGCCGCACATTCCTGTTCCGTCTATCATAATCGGATTTAGACTGACAATCGTTTTGATACCGTATTTTTTCGTTGTAAGCGAAACAAATTTCATCATTATAGCCGGTCCTATGGCCAAAACAAGATCATATCCTGCGCCTTCGTTTATCCTGCGCTCAAGTGCTGCCGTTACAAGGCCGCGCTCACCGTATGTTCCATCGTCTGTCATAAGGATAAGCTCATCACAGGAAGACTTCATTTCATCCTCAAGTATTACAAGCTCCTTTGTACGGAAACCGGCAATAATCTCTACGCGCACACCTTTTTTATGTAGATATACTGCCTGCGGCAACGCTATCGCGCAACCAAGCCCGCCGCCAATGACAGCGACGTTTTTATATCCCTCGAGCGGTGTCGGCTTCCCAAGCGGGCCAACAAAATTGAGAAGATAATCGCCCTCTGAAAGCGCCGCTAAGCGCTCTGTCGTTGCCCCGACACGCTGAAAAACAACCGAAACCTCACCGGTTTCAGTATTAGTTGATGAAATAGTAAGCGGGATACGTTCGCCAACCTCATCAATGCGCAGTATAATAAACTGACCGGGCTTGGCTTTCTCCGCTATGAGTGGAGCCTCAACGCTCATGAACTCTGTTGTATTGTTTAGTGGATATTTTTTCGTGATTCTGTACATTGTATCATTACTCCGCCCGGATTATCTTCTATACACTATAATTTTATCATAGCTTATCACGTGTTTTATCTATTTTCAAGAAGAAAATAAGCATTTCGGCGATATGTATATAAATTCCTCTTTTTTTTCGTCTTGCATTGACTTTTAACCTATGTTATAATAACCGTGGGCCGTCTTATAAGGCCATACCAGCCGGGGAACTAGCGGTGCCCTGTACCTGAGATCCGCTATAGCAGGGGTGGATTCCTTTTACGAGGGCTGTCATTGTGCGGCCTGCGGCACGTTTTATCGTGTTGACGGATGGGTCCCGCGCAATCGGAGGCTGTGAACCATGTCAGGTGGGGAACCAAGCAGCATTAAGCAGTTCAGCCGGTGTGCCGCGGGTTTGCCTGTCCTGAGCGATAGACGCGCTTTACGCGCATAGTGGCATGCTCGACTTTAAGGTGTATGGTCTTATAAGGCGGCCTGAAATTGTTTTTTGAAAGGGTGGGTATTAGGTGCATCTGGCTCTTTATCGCAAATACCGGTCGCGTACGTTTGATGATGTATGCGGTCAGGAGCACATAACCTCCGTTTTAAAATATGAGGCCGGACATAACCTAATTTCCCACGCTTACCTTTTCTGTGGACCTCGCGGCGTCGGAAAGACATCATGCGCTAAAATTCTTGCAAAAGCCGTCAATTGTGAGCATCCTGTTGACGGCAATCCATGCTGTGAATGTTCTGCGTGCTTATCGATTGATTCAGGCGCATCAGTTGACGTGCTTGAGCTGGACGCGGCAAGCAACAACCGCGTTGACGACATGCGAGAGCTAATAGATGGTGTCGTATATACGCCTGCGCGCTTAAAATATCGCGTATATATCGTTGATGAAGCGCACATGTTGTCAATGTCGGCTTTTAACGCGTTTTTGAAAACCCTTGAGGAACCGCCGAGCCACGTCATTTTTATACTTGCAACGACTGAGCTTCATAAGCTGCCGGAAACAATCATTTCGCGATGCCAGAGATTTGACTTCCGCCGCTTAACGGTTCCAGTCATTGCCGACAGGCTTGAATATATAGCAAAAAATGAAAATATTAAATATACACGCGGTGGGCTTGAGGATATTGCCCAGCTTGCCGGAGGTGGTATGCGCGACGCTATTGGTCTGCTTGAACTCTGCGCCAGCCGCCGCCTTGAGGTCAACTCTGAGCTTGTACATGAGGCACTCGGCATTGCAAGCTATGACGAAGCAGCCTCTGTCGCCCGCGCCATTGCCAGTGCTGATTATGACGCCATATTCAGCACAATCGACAACATCGTCGCTTCCGGACGCGATATTGCTGTGTTCTGGGATGAACTTTCATCGTTTTTCCGTGATATGCTCATATATAAAACCGCGAAAAATCCTGCCGGGTTCCTTGAGCTTTCTTCTCATTCTCTCGATATTTTAGCGAAAACAGCGTCACTTTTCACTCTGTCAGGGCTTCTTTACCGCTGCAGTATATTAGACGACGCTGCATCCCGCATATTGCGTTTTTCAGCGTCAGCCCGCCTTACGGCGGAGCTTGCTCTCGTTCGGATGTGCGATCCTTCGCTTAGTCCCGACATCGGCGCGCTGACGGAGCGCGTTGCCGCACTTGAGGAAAAACTTGCGAGTTTATCACCATCGTTATTATCTTTATCTCAGCATACACCTCCCGCAGAACCGATGCCAAAAGAGACACTGGCAGGCTCTATAACAACAAAAAATAATCCCGATAATAACTCAGGTACAACCGATACACCATCGACAAAACAAAATAATATAGTTAAATTAAACTCAAACAAACCGAGCGCAGCCGCACAAGCAACCTCCCGTAGTGATGCTGAAAAGGAAAACGCGCGCACCGGTACGCACACCGACACTCCGCGTCCCCTTCCATATTGGAGCGAGCTTTGCGCCGCACTTTCAAATAAAATCCCTGCATTCAAGGCGTTTGCGCCTGTCCTGCGCGGGTATTACGCCTCTGACGGAGGTTTTATCATATCAGGCAGCACTTCTCTTTCCACAGAATACGCAAAGCGTGTCTCCGAGCAGCTCCGCTCTCAGCTTTCCATATTTGAGGGCCGCGATGTCGGAGCGGAAATGATTAAATTTACAGTTGGTGTTGCCGACACAAAAGACAGCAATAATAAAAGTAAAAAAAGCAATCACCATCCAATTGACGAGCTTGTCGATGGTGAGCAGTAAAAAAAATTTAAATTAATGATTACACCGAGGTGACAACGCGATGAAAGCAAGATTGCCCCAGGGCATGGGCGGAGGCCCGCAAAACATAAATCAGATGCTCCGCCAAGCACAGAAAATGCAGGAGCAGATGCAGGCGCTTCAAGAGGAGCTTAACGCGCGTGAGTATGAGGTCTCTGCCGGCGGCGGAATGGTAAAGATAAAGATAAACGGCGAGCGACGCATACTTTCTGTCTCAATAAACCCTGATATAGTTGATCCTGACGATATTGAAACACTTGAAGATATCATTACAGCGGGTGTCAACGAGGCCATTAAGCTCGTTGACGACACAAACGCATCTGAATTGAATCGCTTAACGGGCGGCTTTGGCCTTCCCGGAGGACTCTTCTAAGCGGGGCTGCATGAATAATGTCCGAATATATAGAACCTATTGAAATATTAGTAGAAAAATTCCGCCATCTGCCCGGTGTCGGACGAAAATCCGCACTTAGAATGGCTTTTTCTATACTCGATATGAGTGATGAAGAAGTCAACGCATTCGCAGACGCCATTCGTGCGGCGAAAAAAGATGTGCACCAGTGTCCCGTATGCGGAAATTTAACTGATAGCGATATTTGCTCCGTATGCCAGGACGAATCGCGCGACCGTTCGATTATATGTGTCGTTGAGGATGCGCGCGACGTCACCGCTCTTGAGCGAGTGCGCGAATATACAGGGTTATATCATGTTCTTGGCGGAGCCATATCTCCGTTACGTGGTAAAGGCCCGGAGGATTTGAGCGTCGGCGCGCTAATTGACCGCATAAAAAATGGCGGCGTTCAAGAGGTCATTATTGCAACTAACCCAACTGTTGAAGGTGAAACGACAGCAATGTATATCGCACGTCTTTTGCGTCCTCTTGGTGTAAAAACAAGCCGCCTTGCCTACGGAGTTCCTGTCGGGGGCGATCTTGAGTATGCTGATGAAGTGACGCTTAACCGTGCACTTGAGGGACGCCGTGAAATTACATGATATTAATTTTGTACAAAACCACATTTGCCGTTGACTGATACCTAAAATTTGTGGTATGATTACACATGAGAATAATACTAACTGCATCTTGAGGTAGTTGTTATGTTAAAAAGAATAATTGCGATTGCTCTTGTTTTACTTTTCGTTTTTGGTGCTCTTGCCGGATGCGGTAAAGATAAAGACAGCGGAGGTATTCCTATCGGATCTGATACTGATGACAGCGAGAATCAGAATGAACAGAAGCTGACAGCACCAAACGGCGAATCTATCATTCTACCCAAAACTATTACGTCAGTTGTAACCGTTTCTCCAGCCGCAGAGAATATTTTTGATGAGCTTGGCTTTTCTTCTAAGGTAAAAGCTTCATACGGTGTTGATGAGAACTGTACTGACGCTATCATCTCTGCAAAACCCGATGTAGTTATTTATGACATTGGCGCTTCTATTGACACCGATGCTATTAAAGCTGCCGATATCATTGCCATTGAGCTTCCCCTCTGCAAAAGCATGGCAGATGTAAAGAAACATATATCATTCATAGGCAATATGATGGGAATTCGGACGGAAGAAAAAGTTAAATCCATTACAGACGCCCTCAATGTTATGCAGCTTTCCACATCTACTATTAAAAAAGTAAGCGTCTACTTTGAGCTGGGCTATGATTCCGAAACAGATAAGTACATGACGATAGCCCCGTATTCATATATTTATGAGGTTCTCTCGTCAGCCGGCGGTGAAAGCATATTCGGTGTTGACAGTGGCTACGAAGGCTTCATTTCAGTCTCAGCTGATGAAATTCTCGCAGCTAATCCCGCCGTTATATTTACCCTCGGATCAGCTGATGACATAAAATCACGTGAGGGATGGGATTCAATAGCCGCTGTTAAAAACGAACAAGTTTATGAAATCGAGGACATTTCACCATCCTTTGTCGCCGTAGATGCAGCACAGTCGATGCACGAAGTCCTCTCCCTCATCCTCTTTGGCGAAGATACTGAAAACAAATAATCACATGACAACTCCATAATAAAAAACCGCTCGTGTGAGCGGTTTTTTTATGTCCTTCTATTGTTTTTGGCACGCTATCTATCAGCGCCAAAGGTCCTGTCCTTCTCTATCAGATAAGCAAGTGCCCTGACACCGACATCAATTGCGCGGCTTGTGTCGTGGCAGTCCTCCTCATCCGTAAAACCGGCTGCCTTTCGCTCTTGATTCCATATAACTGATAAAACAGTGCCCGCGCGCACACCGAGAGCGGCGGCAACCGTGAATAAAGCAGCCGATTCCATCTCGCTTGCGAGCACACCAAGACGCCGCCAAGCATCCCACTTGCTCTTTAGCTCATCTGCCACTGGCATTCTATCAGGCTCGTGCTGTCCGTAAAACGAATCCTTGCAGTGTACAACGCCTGTATGCCATGAATAGTTCAATTCATCAGCCGCACGTGTAAGCGCCGATACAACAGTAAAATCAGCGGTGGCGGGATATTCAATCGGTGCGTATTCCCTGCTTGTCCCTTCATGTCGTATGGCTGATACTGGTATTACAAGATCGCCTGACTTTACCTTCATGTTTATGCCACCGCAGGTGCCGACGCGAATGAAAGTATGCGCGCCAAGCCGCGACAGCTCTTCCATCGCTATGGCGGCGCTTGGCCCCCCTATCCCTGTCGACGTTACCGAAACACGCTCGCCCAGCAGTGTGCCTGTATATGTTTTAAATTCCCTGTTTGACACGACAAGCTTTGCATTTTCAAATTTACTCGCTATTGCTTCGCATCTACCCGGATCCCCCGGTAAAATTATATATTTACCGACATCTCCTGCCCCACAGGCGATGTGGTATTGCATATTATCAGCGCTCATAACCTTACCCTAAAACAGCTTTCGCAGCATACCTTTCGTTCACAATAATTTAAATTATTATAACACCGTAAACACTGTGAATCAACCGCATAAACAACAGTGAAATTTGGAAAAGTAAAATTGCGTATGTAATAATACGACGTTTGTTTATGCGGGGTGTATAGCGTGTTAAAATGCAGGAAAAAGCGCGATTGCAATAGAAATAAAATAATGAGAACAAGATCCCGTACGATTCCGATGATATGCGCTATTGTTTACTCTGCTGTTGTATTTAATAGCACGGGATCGCAGAGTAAAATGAGCGGTGTGGTAGTAGAAGCATTTGCGCATGCGTCAGATTACTATTCGGCAACTGATTATTCCACAGCCGCGCCAACATTCACTGCAGAAAGCACTAAAACTGTTGAATATAAAATGTACGCTAATTTTAAAACAGACGGTTATGCTTATCACTCAACTTTTTCTTATTCGGATGAGTTTTTCGCACTTGATTCATCTGTATTTTCACCGGCTCTTGCACGTGCTTCAATCGCGCTCTCCGCAGCATCGTACCGCAATGACCCGCCCGGTTCTTACATCAGATGTGCTATCCTTGACATGGGATACGACATTATCGCAAGCAAAGGCTATGATATTGAAGATGATGCGACGTCCGATGCACAAGATACCGTTGCGTACACAATAGGCCGGCGTGACGCAAACATTTCCGGTGAAAAGCGCATTATATACTGCATTGTACTCCGCGGAACGGAAAGCGCCGGTGAATGGCTCTCAAACATTGACACCGGAGTATCACCTGACGCTGACCATGAAGGTTTCAGGCGGATAGCCAATGCTTTTATCTCTGAAATTTTAAAGTATATCACAACGAAGGCTGAGGACAACATCATATGGATTATGGGGCACAGCCGTGGCGGCGCTGTCGCCAACCTTCTTGGCGCGACGATTACAAACTCACAGAACTTCGCCTTGCGTGATAATATATATGTCTACACATACGGCTCGCCTAATACAACGACTAAAGCGGGCATTTACGACAATATATACAATATTGTCAACCCGGATGATATAATTACCATGCTCCCTCCTGATAAATGGGGTTTTCATCGCTTTGGCGATACAATCGAGCTTTCCCGAGATGCTGCTGTTTATAAAAAGATGAAACACAACTTTTACGAACTTACGGAAGGCACCGAATATATTTCGCTTGGCGGTACGGAAGAGTTTAAAAAAATAGTTACCCGCTGGTGCCCGACATCTGAAGATTATTACGATAGCAGCGTCATCGGCTATTCGCCGTATGATATTATATCAATCGTCTTATCGGACATTCAAAATGCCTTATCGAAATTTTCCGCGGCACAGCTTATTCAATTTTCGCTTTATCATAACAATGGTATCAAATTTGTATATTATTGCTACGAAAATTACGAGGCTATAAAATGCGGCCACTGCCATGAAGCTTACATCGCATGGATAAATGCGACATGGCCGGACGAAGGAACAATATCAAGGGTTTCTCAGTCGCTCAACAGCATAACCGCATAAAAAATATACAACACAAACCAATCACAAAAACGCCCGCAGATGAATCTGCGGGCGTTTTTTTATAATCAATAATCCGAGTCGGCGTCACTGCTTTAATCTTTAGCAGCGTCATCAGCACTGCTCTCATCGGCGCCATCAGTACCGACGATAGCTTTACCGCAAGCCGGACATGCAAGAGTTGAGATATCCTCGTCTTCGTCATCGAAATCTTCGTCATCATCATATTCAACGTCATAAATGATTTCCTCGACATCGCCAAGCGCTTCATCAAGAGCCTCAACGTAATCGCCAAGTACGTCTGTTTCAACATCAAGCTCATCAAGCTTGCCTGATATATCTCCCAATACATCGATTATTTCGTTAATCACTTTTGTATAAGGGTTCTGTGGACCGATCTCAAGACCGGTCATGAGTCCCTTGATATATGCGCATTTTTCTTTAACTGTCACCTCGGGTATCCTCTTTTTCTCGTTCGTGTGTTATTGTTTTATTATTTGTTACACACGCTCAATATATTCGCCTGTTCTCGTATCGATTTTTAGCTTATCTCCGTAATTAATGAAAAGCGGGACGTTAATCTGTGCGCCTGTTTCAAGCGTTGCCGATTTCTTTGCGCTCTGCGCTGTGTCGCCACGAACACCCGGTTCGGTATTTGTTACCTCAAGTATAACAAACATTGGCGCCTCGACTGCAAATATGTTTTCCTTGTAGGAAACGATTTTGCACATCTCGTTTTCTTTTACGAATTTGAATGCATCAGGCAGCAAGGATTTACTGACCGGTATCTGATCGTAGGTATCCATATCCATAAAATAATATAAATCTCCGTCATTGTACAGATACTGCATTTCCTTGCGCTCAATGCGTGCTTCCTGGAACTTATCTGTCGGGCTGAACGTACGTTCAATAACGCTTCCTGTCATAACATTGCGAAGCTTTGTGCGCACAAAAGCAGCTCCCTTGCCGGGTTTGACGTGTTGGAACTCAATTACTTGATAAACCGAACCGTCGTTGTCTTCAAATGTTAATCCATTTCTAAAATCGCCTGCTGTTACCATATTTCTGCATTTGCGTCACGGCGGCGGGCCGCGATGCCGAAAACTCCTTTCGGTGCATATATGTATTATAATTGACTTTTGTTATTTTAATACATTTTTTAAAATATTGCAATAGTTGGGGCAGTTATCAGCCCACAATAGCTTTTTTAGCTATATTTTCATTGATTATATAGGTATTTCGATTAACTCCTTTGGGCAATTAGTTAAATTCCTTGCGCCGTCCGGTATAATTTCCATCATATCCTCAATGCGGCAGCCGTATTTCCCCTCTATATAAATGCCCGGCTCTACTGTAACTATCTGACCTGCCACTAATACCGCATCTCCGGCGCGGGAATGAAGCCCCGGTGCCTCATGAACCATAAGGCCGACACCGTGACCAAGACCGTGGCCAAAGCAGCCCTTATAACCAGCTTCATCAATAATGTCGCGGGCAATCTTGTCAGCATCAGCATTTCTGTAACCTTCCGCTATAACTTCTTCCGCCGCAAGCTGAGCTTTGAGAACAGTATTATAAATCCGGCGCATTTCATCATCAGCACGGCCAACGACGACAGTACGCGTCATATCAGAATGATAACCGTTGACGACAGCGCCGAAGTCAAACGTTAAAAATCCGCGCTCAATCGGTATATTGCGCGGCACACCATGAGGCAAAGCAGAGGCGGTACCCGATACGCATATCGTTTTGAAGCTTATATCTTCCGCGCCAAGACGCTTCATTCTGTATTCAAGCTCCGCCGCAAGCTCCGTTTCCGTACGGCCGGCGCGGATTTCTGGTAAAAGCTCCGCAAAAGCACGCTCTGCTATTCTCTGTGCCGCAATGATGTTTTCAACTTCCTCCGCGTCTTTATAAAGGCGCAGATCTTCAATTAGCGAGCCGGCGCACACAAGCTCAATGCCCGGCAGGCGCTTTCTTAAAGACTGATATCCTGCATATGAGAGGTGCTTGTCCTCAAATGCCAAGCTCTTAACATCGTTTTCCCGGCAAAGATTCTCAAGAAAATCACCCAATGCTCTGTCCGGTACAATTACACAATACCCGCCGGTAATGCTTTTTTTTGCAGCCTCGATATATCGGAAGTCTGTCAGCACATAAGACTCATTTTTTGTTATAAGTACACTGCCATCTGAAAAATCAAATCCTGTCAGATAACGCGCGTTTACCCTATTTGTTACATAAAGCGCGTCCGCTCCTATCTCAGCAAGCTTTTTTTTCGCTTTCTCAAGCCTTTTTTGCATAAACTCTACTTTTATCCTCCTGTTTTATCCGTTCATACCACTTGCTTTTTTATACCTCCGCAAAAGCGGGCGCTCAAACGCGCGTTTTATACGGAAGAAAACTGATTTTCTATCTTTTATCGGTGTCACAATTATCGCGCTTATTCCAAGACGCTTTGCCGCCATGACATCAGTAAACAGCTGATCTCCAAGCACAGCCGTCCGCGCCGGTGCGGCGCCCATTGCTGCAATAGCACGGCGCAGCGCATACCGCGAGGGCTTGCGGCTGTTGTGAAAGGCTGGCGCGTTCAGCTTTGAATTAAAAAGCGAAACACGCTGCCTGTTGTTATTTGAGACGAACGCCACCTGAATCCCATTTCGCTTCAGCTCTTCATACCAACAGATTACCTCTTCTGTTGGCTCCGCATCATCGTATGTTACAAGCGTATTGTCTATATCGCATATCAACGCATCAATTTGAGCAGTTTTTAAAAACTCTGGCGTCACATCTCTATATGAATCAAATATGAAATCAGGTTTCACGTATTTGTCAAGCATCTTTATTATGTTCCTCATAATGTGCAATCAGGCGAACAGCTCCGCTGTATGTTTATGTTGTCGGGTCCAAAACTCATAGGTAAAAGCTCTTTTAGTTTATAAACCGAAAAGTGAACCGGTTCACCAAGCACAACTTCAAATTTCTCCGGTATGGTAAACTCTCTCATAAACTGCAGGCATATACCGCACGGCGGGAACTGAGCCGCACTCCCCTTCCCGGCACCCGTGCCATAAACGGCTATGGCAATAAATTCGCGTTCACCTGCGGCAACAGCCGATGCAAATGCGACGCGCTCAGCGCATATCCCCGCCGAATACGATGCGTTTTCAATGTTAGCCCCTGTGTAAACGGTACCGCTTGCAGCTAAAAGCGCAGCACCTACAGATACGCCCGAATAAGGGCTGTATGCTCGCTTGGCAGCATCGCCCGCTGCTATCATAAGTTTCTTATAATCGACATTCATATCTTTAATATCACTCTTTTTTACCATACATTGTGTATGCTGTCTTGAGCGCAATCTCAACCATCCTTGAAAAGCCCCTCTCGCGCTCGCCGGACGTCGTTTCCTCACCGGTCATAATATCATTTGATACCGTGCAAATAGCAAGCGCGCGTTTTTTTGCGCGTGCCGCTGCGACATAGAGCCCTGCCGCTTCCATTTCCACAGCAAGTACGCCCATATCGGCCCATTTTTTCATAGCTTCTATGCCGCCGACACCGTAATACATATCGGACGACAAAACCGAGCCTATGTGCACTTTAGCAGCAGCTGCTCCAGCCGTAGTAAAAGCTGCTTCTTTAGCGGCCGACAAAAGCTCATATGACGCTGTCGGCGCAAACGTACCCGGTAAGCCGAGATTTGATATTACGGCGGAGTCAGTCGACGCAGATATAGCAAGAACAATGTCATGTATGCGGACGGCGTGGTTTATGCTCCCCGCTGTGCCTACTCTGATTATATTTGAAACGCCATAAAAATTATAAAGTTCATAACTGTAAATCATGATTGACGGGATGCCCATACCGCTTGCCATAACGCTGACGGGGACGCCTTTGTATGTGCCTGTGTAACCGGCAACGCCACGTACATCGTTGACAAGTTTTGCACCTGAGAGAAACTCCGACGCTATCCACCTTGAGCGGAGTGGGTCGCCCGGCATGAGAACAGTATCTGCAAAGTCACTTGGCAGTGCTGAGTTATGAGGCGTTGGGCAGTGCCCTTTTTTTTCATCTTTCATTGCTTTTGTTTTGTCATCTCCCTGATAGTGAAAATTTATAGTCAATATGAAGATGGTTCATTCCCCGCAGAATTAAAATAACCGTCTTTATTTTCTGCGGCAAGGCGCAAAAGTGCGCTGGAGCCGATTCGCGATGCCCCAAGTCTAATAAAATCAGCCGCATCCTCAAACGTTCTTATGCCGCCGGCTGCCTTTATTTTAACATGCGGCGCACAGTTGCGCGCTAAAAGAATAACATCCTCGCGTGTCGCGCCGCCACCCGAAAATCCGGTTGAAGTTTTAATAAAATCGGCGCCTGAAAGCGATACAATCTCACACATGCGAAGCTTTTCGTCGGTCGTCAGAAGGCAGCATTCGATTATCACCTTTAAAACTCGTCCGCGACATGCTTCTTTGACAAGCTTTATCTCCTCAAGCACATCGCCGAAGCGCCCGTCCTTTACAAGTCCAGTATTTATAACCATATCAATTTCGTCTGCGCCGGCGTCAATGGCGTGACGCGCCTCGTAAGCCTTCGCCCCCGGTTCGGAATAACCGAGCGGAAATCCGGCAACAGTACAAATTGGTATGCGCCCGGCAGCATATTCCACAGCTTCAGCTACACGGTTTGGCGGAATACAAACAGACGCAGCACCAAGGTGTATTGCGTCATAACACGCCTTCTCAATGTCGGTCTTGCTGGCTGTAGGTGATAGTATAGTATGATCTGTTTTTGATATTATATCTTTAATATCAATATAAAATAGCACTATGCTTTACCGTATCCTTATATTGTATCTTTAAGCTTTATTATACCACCGATTGACAAAAAAACAAACAATGAATATAACAACAGCGTAAAAACTGTTCTGCTGTTACATATATTTTACACAAAAATATCAGGGTGGCGGACAAAATAGCCGTAGAATATCAGCAGCATATACTCCATTTTCTATTCTCTATGTAGTAATAATATAGGAAGTTTATATTATTAATCAACCGTATAACCCCATACAATAAGACACATGAAAATAAAATCCGCCCCATAAGGTGGATTTTGTTTGTTTATATAATTTGACGCAAAGTGCGATTAAGGCCAGTTTCACTTTTGCTGTTTCCTTTTTATTAATACACTTTTTTATAGCAATATAAATACCCTGTTCCTGCCATCAGTACATTGCTGATGCTGTGCATTAACATTGGATATATGACACTTTTGCTGTCCTGATATGCTTTTCCATCAATAATTCCTTGTATGAATGCGTAAAACAGCTGTGTATATAAACTCGACAGAAATCTCCCGTCATCAGCGTCCCCTCAACAGTTATGTTTTCAGCATTGATCCCCCCTGCGGCAGAAATCATTGCGATCATGGGATCAAGGCACCAACCACTGCATGGGTCTGCTCCGCCCATTCTCTTTGATAACGCACAAAGTTTACATAATGTCGCTGTGGCAACATATCCGTCCTCAGTTCTATTCACCAACCAGTTTGCACAGCCATAAATTTCGGCGAGCGTATAAAAGACGTTTTCAATGTTGTTAATACCCAGCTCTGATTCAAATAAGGAGCTGTCTCTTTTTGTCTTTCTTTTCTTCTTGCAACAACTGCCTTCAGCACATTTAATTTCTCATAAGTGTTTACGGTCTCTGCTACTGATGCCGCATAAGTGTTCTGTAGAATTTTAAGTCTTTTTTCAACCTCCATAATTATCTCCCCTCTAAAAATATTTACTTAACGTTCGTTAGGTTTTGCTGATTTAATCATACATTTTCTGCCCGCACATCTGTGCAGAATACTAATTAATATCTTTTATTTCACACCCCCGCAATACAATAGATACCTCCTCCCTTATTTCATCCTCCGGTATATACCGGTTTTTAACGATAACATTAATAATTAGCGTCTCCAGTAAATGCACCAGTGACCTTATTGTTGCATTTTCATTACTTATATTCTTTGTAATAGGATTTGATAATCTCACGATGTCTTGTTGATATACTCCTCTCCCACTCATCCATAAGATTTATCAATTCCTCGTCTCCGTCAAATGACAAATAAACTTTGATACCAAGCCTATAAACTTGTTTATCATAGTTACTTAAGTTATTTAAGTTAAAAATAAATTTAGTATATAAATCAATAATGTTCTCAATATTATCGTTTTTCAATTTGGACGTCTGCTTCTTTATGACATTAAAAAACTCGTTTTTGATAATTTCATCAAACAACTCTTTTTTATTTTTAAAATAATAATAAATCATTGGTAAAGAGCAATTCATATCTTTAGCGATATTGCGTATAGTTGTTCCATAATAACCGTTTGCATTGAAGTGCTCAACTGCTACCTCTTTTATGCGATCACGTAAATCTTTATCTGTCATATGCTTCTTCTTCACCCTATTTAATATAACGTTCGTTAGATTTGTGCCATACTTACTATTTTTGTCAATAGCTTTAATAATAAAATTTTAAAATTTTTATAAATCCCGCCCCTGAGCACAGAAACACTAAAAAAATGTTCCCGGCAAAATGCCGAGAACATCTAATTTTAAAGTATTATTCGTCGAATATCCCGTCGACACCATCACACTTCTCAACAGGGTCTATTGAGCCGTCTTCGTTGAATTTAAACTCTGCAACGCATACCGAACGATGGAATGGGCCGCCGCCGGGTAGCTCTCCTGTATGATAAAAGAGATAAGTATGACCCTTGAAATCAACAATACCGGGGTGATTTGTAAAGGTTCCGCCCTTTTCGTCCATCAGTATTCCACCATAAACCCAGGGCCCGGTCGGCGACTTTGAAGTTGAGTAAGCAAGATGCTCCTGTCTCATATTAGGACGGAATGCAGCGTAAAACATGTAGTAAATGCCATTTCTCTTATATAGCCACGGCCCCTCGGTATATGTAGTGCCCGTTCTGTGTCCACCTTTACCAAACGACTCAGGCGTCATCGGAATCTTCACTACTCCGACTTCTTTGTTATAAGAAATCATATCCTCGTTAAGAAGCACGTATCTCAGCTCAGGATTGCCGAAATACAGATACGCCTGCCCGTCATCATCAATAAATACAGTCGGATCGATATCGTTCCAGTCGCCTTCATCAACAAGCGGATGTCCAATATCCTTAAAAGGACCTGTCGGACTGTCTGATACACCAACGGCAATAGCCATTCCGTCGTTTATCTTATGAACAGGACAATACAAGTAGTATTTGCCGTTGCGCTTTATAGCCTGCGGCGCCCACGCTCTGTCGTCAGCCCAGCTTATGTCGTCAAGCGAAAAAACCTTGCCATGATGTGTCCAGTTGACCATATCCTTCGTTGAAAAACAATGCCAGTCATACATGGTATAGAAATTGTTTTTCAACTCGTCCTCATCATGTGTAGTATAGAGATACAGCGTATCTCCATCCACCATTGGCGCCGGGTCTGCGGTGTACATTGATGTGATAATGGGATTTTTAGACCTCTTCTTTTTTTCTTGTTCCATGTTTTATCCCCCTTGTATTTTATGGCCATGGCCATTATATAACTTTTCCATGCGTTTTCGTGGGTTTTTACGCTGCTAATTGTACCTTCACAGCAAAAACATATCAATTTTCTGCTGTAATATGCGATGAGTTCTTTCAAGCAACCGCGAATCCATCATTTATTATACCACAATACAAAAGGAAAGCATATACATTTTCGCCGTGTATTTTCTTTGCCTGTATACATCGGTTTTATCATTGGTTGCAGGCGCATTTTAATAAAATGTCGGCTTGATGATTCATTTATTGTATCAATTATCATCAGCCAAAATAAAATCCGTGGTTCATTTACAAATTAGAAGTTGCCAGTCTCAGTTGATAAAACTGCTGCACCCATGCAGGATACTGCGTATATTCGCTGCGTTCTTTTATCTTCTCCAATGTTCTTTTCCCGATACGCTTGTCCAGTATCGCCAGAATCTTAATTATATAATTATCCGACTCCAGTGCATCTTTAACTGACATATTGCGAAATTGAAGCGCGGCGTCTAAAAAATCCATATCGCTGTATGTGCAATTGCTATCCCATTTAGGTTTCAATAGTTTTTCCAGCTCATCGTATGGTTTCCTGACACCGGATTTATAAAGTTCTGACATGTCATATTGCTGATAATACATATCAATCCAAGAAAAAATCACAAGCTCCTTACCATCCAGACGGATTGCCGCCCGGCCATAAGAGTTGTGAACAGAATGGTATCTTGTGAGAAAGAATGTTATCCGGTTTTTAAGCTCATCACAGAGGCCTTCACTTAACTGTTTTTTAAGCCCGCTCCATGACTTGTATCTATCCATTTTTTTATTTATCGGTATTATTTGCCCGTCTTTTTCAAAATAGATATCCAAAGGTAGAATGTTGCTTCCTGTTTCTTTCAGAACTTCGGAAAACCAGTTATATGCTTCGGTTTCCTCCTTTGGAATTACCCTTACCACAAGCCTTGTGTAGGACGGCAATGTTTCTGCGCCAGCAGTGACAGCAATTGTGATACCATCCCCGGTCGTGACAGACAAGGAGCTGCTGTTTTGGGTGCTCTTATACAGGTTAGGATCCCCGTTATATTTGTAAGTAGCCTTCACGCTTATGTACAAGGGGTCCCCGATATTTTCAATTGTTTTTCTTTCCGATGCTGATACTGTTGCAGGAATACACGAACATATAACAACTATAATTAGAAAGATAAACATTCGTTTCATTGTATTTATCCCTGTCCGCCAATCGTCAGCTTTGTATTCAGTCCCACCGTACCCATGCTTATATATGTTTCGGGCTGATAGGCGATTATATTCATTTTCACGTTTTTTTCTTTGTCAGGCGCTTCATATAGTGTGAGGGTTTTCACATATTCACCGGGATGTATAATACCGGTTTGTCCGAGAACGGTTCCCGATTCATCGGTAACACGGAGCAAAAGCCATACGGTATTGGTTTCGGGAGATGTGAAATACACATCCACACTCTTGCCTTTAGCAATCAGATTGCCGCAGACATATACCTTATACCCTATCTCGACTTCAATGGAGGAATAGCCAAGCCCCTCCGGAACATTCGGTATTCCCGTAACTGCAGACGGGTCGAACTCCGGAGGTGTGAAGGCTACCGCATCATTCATAGTTTTTATTACGGTTAAAATCATAACCGTAACCGACAGGCAACACAGCGCACACAAGACAGCAAGCACCATTTTCTCTA